>Ga0207695_10000511_pt1 | contig 82629 bp, 75 predicted proteins | sample KBSC54metaG_FD_184354 | JGI IMG/M metagenome (GOLD analysis project Ga0207695, IMG submission 184354) | Corn rhizosphere microbial communities from Kellogg Biological Station, Michigan, USA - KBS C5-4 metaG (SPAdes) (version 2) | ecosystem: Host-associated > Plants > Roots > Rhizosphere > Soil...
CAGGAAGAACACACTCACAACCTCAAGCAAGATCTTGCCACCCACTCTCTTGAAAGGTCGCAAGAATCCGGAGACGCCTTTGCTGACATTCCGTGTAGCCTGACCCGCATTTCGTCCACGCACCTGCGCAGATGCAGTCGTGCCTTGCTGCGCGCTGGAAGCCGTGCTCGGCGTTTCTCCGGCACCGGCGACAGCATTGCCCGCCATCCGGCCCGCCACGCGCAAGCCAATCCCAAGTACCCGTCCAATCGTCTGAGGTTTCACTTCGATATGATGGTAGCAGCGGCGGACATCTCTCCGCCTCCGCGCATCCAAAGCAAGATGCCAGTTGCCGGAGTGCCGCTCGCGAAGTAAGGTAATTAAATCACTTGCCGCCCTGCGCCATTCCCCGCGCTGGTAGCTGCCGGAGGAAAAACGTGACATCTCGCCTGCGCGAACTGATCCAACAACTCGGTGAAGCTATCCATGAGTCCGTCATCGAAAGCGAACAGATCGCTGGTGTCGTGCAGGATATCCGCAAGCACGGGTTCGACGTCCTTCTCATGCTCGAGGCCACCATCGGCCTCAACGAAGTCAAAGAAGGAGAAAACGCCGACTCCACCGAAGTGAATGAAGACGGCACAAAGTTCACCAAAAACGACGTGAATTTCCTCCGCTCCCTCCGTATCTCCATCGAAGGCGAAGACCAGGACATCAACGACCAGAGCGACGAATCCTCGTCCAGCTAAACTCACTTCTACCATTCGGCTTCTTACCCCGTGCCGCACTTTTGTTTTTGCGGCTCGGGTCGAATGGGACTTGGCAACTGGGACCTGCGAACTCGAAGCGCCTGAAACCTTATCCCTCGCCGAAGCTCCAACCGAGTACCATGTACTCGGCGCCCCAATGAAAAGATTTTTCCTCCTCATCCTGTTGATCCCTTTGTGCCTCTGTCCTCGGCTCAACGGGCAGGACTCTTCGTCCGCGCCAGACACAGAGGAGCAGAACCTCGTCGATCGCCCCCACGCCCAGGACTGGATTACCGACATCGACCGCAATTGGCTCATGCACGAAGGCGATAACCCCGCCTGGTCCAGCTCCGCTTTCGATGATGAACAGTGGCAACCCGTTCGTCTCGATGACTTGGGCAGCGCCGAGCCCGGCTGGCGATGGTTTCGCCGGCACCTCAAACTGCACGAAAATCACCCCGAGCTCTCACTTATCATCCAAGGCGGGATCGGTACCTACTCCCTGTATATAAACGGATCACTCGTTCCCGGCCCAGAGATCCTCTCCAGCTTTCTCGTAAATCGCCCCGTCGAGCGCGTCTTCACCATCCCTGAAGGTCCCTCCGACATCGTCGTCGCCGTGCGCACGCACATACCCACGGGTTACGCTGCGTGGCGCTTCCCCCAGTTCATGTCGGTCTACCTCGGCACCCCGGACGCCATCGAAGCCCAGCGCCAATCGATGTATCACGACCGGACCTCGTACGCGATCCCCGCGATCGTAATCAACGCGCTGATCGCCTTCGCCGGACTCGCCCTCTTCGCTCTCTACTCTCGCCAGCGCGGCCACGCAGAATACTTCTGGCTCGGCCTTTACTTCCTGTTGGTCGGGACAATCGACGTCATCTACTATCTCCAGCACTCGGGTTTTGTTCCGCTCATGTGGAATGTGGGCCTCGCAGATCCTGTCATCTACGCGCTCATCGTCACGCAGACACGCTTCACCTTCGCCTTCGGAGGTCATCGCCTCGGCCGTCTCTGGCAGATCTACCAGAATCTCCTGATCATCCCTGCCGCAATTCCCTGGCTCGTCTGGTTCGGCAAAATGCAGTCCCAGACATACATGATCATCGAACCGCTGATTATCCTTCCCGTCGCGATTCTTCTCCCCGTCCTGCTCTTCATCTGGTATCGCCGTGGAAACCGCGAAGCCGGCTGGCTCGTTCTCCCTAGCCTCCTGCCGCCAATCACGCTTGCCCTGTACGACCTGGGAAGCGCATCCATCTACCTCGGATTGCGCCACTTTGATTTCCTGGTCAATTCCATCTCCTTCGGCCCCATTGAGGTCGAACCTAATGACCTCGGCAATCTCCTCTTCTTCCTGAGCAGTCTGATCGTGATCTTCTTCCGCTTTTCCCGCGTCTCTCAAGATCAGGCTCGCTCCGCAGCGGAGATTGCTGCCGCACGGGAAATCCAGCAACAACTCATCCCAGATTCGCTGCCGTCCCTTCCCGGACTGCAAATCGAAGCCGCCTACCTTCCCGCCGAAGAAGTCGCTGGTGATTTCTATCAGGTAATCGAACAGCCCGGCGATGCCGCCCTCATTGTCGTCGGCGACGTCAGCGGAAAGGGCCTCAAAGCCGCGATGACCGCCACTCTCGCCATCGGCGCTCTTCGCACTCTCGCGGTTGAGAATCTCTCACCCGCCGAACTCCTCCATCGCCTCAACCGTCAGATCTGCGAAGCAAAAAACGGCGGCTTCATCACCTGCTGCTGCGCGCGCATCGACTCGGCAGGTGCGATCACCCTCGCCAACGCCGGCCACCTCTCGCCTTACTCAGACGGAATCGAAATCGAAGTCCCCTCAGGCCTCCCACTCGGCCTGGTCCCTGACATCGATTACTCCGAGATTCGCTTCGACCTTGCGCCGGGCCGAACCCTTACCCTCGTCTCCGACGGTATCGTCGAAGCGTCCGACTCCTCCGGCCAGCTCTATGGCTTCGAACGCACCCGCGCCATCAGTTCCCAATCCGCCGCCACCATCGCCGCCGCAGCCAAAGCCTTCGGCCAGTCAGATGACATCACCGTCCTCACTATCTCCCGCGTTCCCGCTTCGACCCCCGCGGATGCCGCGAGGCTCGGCTTTCAGACCGCGAAGACGCTCGCTTAGCCGGCACCCGGTCTCTCGTGCGACCGGAAAATCGAATTCTTCAACTTCGCCAGTGCAGTTCCACCGCCGCATCCAAGGGATGCTTCCCTGTCCCATCTAGCCTTGCCTGCTTCAGCGCGAAGTACCACTTCGCCGGCTTGTCCGCGTCATCAATCAACATGAGGCTGGGATTGTGTCGCAACCCCTCCGCCTGCTGGATCATCGTCTCTTGGTCCTGGCGCACAAACTTCGCCCCAAAGAACTTCGCAATGGGCGTCAGGAACGGAACCCAATAGAACACATTCCACGCCGCGATCACATCGATCCTGCACGTCGAAGCTGTCACCGGAGTCACCGTCGTCAGCGACGAAAACCACTTGTCGCCCGCGCGAATGATCTCCGTCCTCCGATTCGGCAGCACGAAATCGATCGTCGTCTCCACCTTCTGCCCATACACACCCAGCAGCTTGTACGGCGCAGAATTTGCACTCGGCGCATGTGCGCTCATGCGAAACCCCTCCGCAATCGGCTCGAACTTTTTCGTCTTCTCCCGGATACTCGCCCGCGATCGCCACCACCACGCCTGATGCACAAACGGTCCGTGCGCCGGATCCATCAATCCGATGATTCCGTGATCCACATTGCATGGCAGATCAGCCGTCAAGAATGCTGTTCGGTATCGCACCCCAAACTTCGCGAGCTCAGGCACCGGCCGTAACTCCGCGCTTTGCGAGCGCTTCCCGCTCCCCGGCCCCGGCACATATACCCATGCATGCCCGTCCCGCTCCTCGCAAGGATATGCACTCGCATAGATCTTCGTCGCATCCAGATGATCGTGGCTCGACAGTGACGGAATCAGCTCGCATCGCCCGCTGCACGGCTCAAACTCCCATCCGTGGTACCGGCAAGTCACGCGATTCCCGTCGAACCATCCGTAACTCAGCGGAATGCCCCGGTGTGGACAGCTGTCGCGCATCGCAAACACCTGCCCGTCGTTCCGCCGCCCCACCACCAGCGGAATTCCCAGAAGCATCGCCGTCGCCAGCTTTCCTCTGCGCAATTGATCAGTTCGCAGCGCCGGATACCAGTCATCGTAGATGAGAGTGGCGCTCGGGCCCTGAATCGGGACCCCTGCCTCGGTTGTTGTCACCAGTGGCATTTCGCTCAAAGCATAGCAGTTTGGTGCCTCGTACGAGTGACAGCTTGCCCGGCAATCAAAAGATGAAGGACCTCGATCAGTACGGCAGGTTCATCCTTCTGAGCAATTCGGCATAGCGTCTGTCGGCTCGGATTCCATCGACCAGAGGGTGCACCATAATCCAGGTCACACCCCAGCACTTCTGGTCCACGGCTCGATTGAAATACGGGAATGCCAGGTCCGCTTTCCCGAGCCGGACATAGTTCACGGCAATGTCATACGGGGCACACGTCTCGTCTTTATGGGCCAGCATCTCTTTTTGACGCTCTTCCCAATAGGCTTTCCAACCTTTCGCTCTATAGATCGCCAGCAGATGGTGAGCAGCCGCAGAGTCGCTGGAGCGAATAGCCGCGGAGTCAAACGTCACGGCTTCGTCGCGCATTCCCTTCATCTCGTATATCTGGCTCACCCACCCTTGAATAAAGTTCAGCTTCCCTGGCTCCATCTCGGCAGCCTGTTTCAGATGAACGAGCGCCTCATCGTATTGACGTGCATAGTAGAGCGTCGATCCGAGATGGCGGTTGAACAGGAATGAACCGGGATCCAGCGCAAGGGCCCTTCGCATATGCATCACCGCCTCTGCAGGACGGTTCACCGCGTCGAGGTAGATCACATAATAGAATTCCGCTTCTGGACTGTTCGGACTCAGGGAGATCCCGCGCTTCAGATTCTCCTCCGCCTCTTTCCACTTCCATTCGTAAGTGGCTTGCGTAGCGCCGAGGGTGGAGTAGGCCTCGCCATTTTGCGGGTCGAGATCGATTGCATGGTGGGCCGCCTCTTCTCCCTTTGCAACCGTCTCTTCAGGAGATAGGATGCCGAATACGCCTTCGGACTGGATCGCTGCTGCCAGACCCGAGTACGCCTGAGACCAGGTGGGATCTCTTGAAACCGCCTCCCGGAAGTAGGCGGCGCTCTTGTCAACCTCACGCTTTTCCAGGAAATAACGTCCTCGCAAGTAAGCGTCGTGCGCCTCAGGAGTGGTGGAGTGCGCAACAGAAGCTGAACTGGCGGCGCTGTGCAGCCGCGTGGCGATTGCCTGCGCCCCTTCATCGGCAAGTCCCGGAACATTCTTGTAGTCGCGGTCGTAGCTTTCGGCCCAGAGGTGCGTATCCGTGTCGGCGCGTATCAATTGAAGCGTCATATGGACTTGCCCGTCAGCTCGCGATATGGATCCCTCGAGGACCGCGTCCACATTGAGAGCACGCGCAATCTCCGGAAGCGGTTTCCGCGCCTTCTTGTACTGCATGACGGACGTTCTCGATACCACTCGCAGCGTCGAGTCTTTCGCGAGCTGCGTGATCAGCTCATCCGTCATCCCGTCCGCGAAATACTCCTGCCCCGCGTCTCCTGACAAATTCTCGAGCGGCAGCACGGCGATCGACGCAATCGGCGGCGATCCCTCCCGGTGCAGAAGTCGTGCCGCCAGCGGGTGCGAACCCGTCGTCAACGCCAGCGTGCCCAGAACCAGCGCCGAAGCCGCTCCGATCAAAACCCATCTTCGCCGCGGGCGTTTCTTACCTGGCAGTTCCTCCTCGCCAGCAGCCACCTCTCGCCCTGCCACCCCAGCCGCGATCGCCGGCTCCGCGTGCGCCTCACCTATCGTTGTAACCGGCGCCACAAACCGATACCCCATTCCCGTCACAGTCTGGATATACTTCGGCTCCTCCGCATCATCGCGCAGCACATGCCGCAGCTTCCGAATCGCTGTATTGATCCCATGCTCGGTGTCGACGAAGACCTCGCTCGACCACAGCCGCTCTGCTATTTCCGGCCGCGTGACCAGCTGACCCTGCCGCGAGGCCAGCAGGATCAGCAACTCCATCGGCTTACGCTCAACTCGCAACGCTCGCCCGTTGAGCTGAAGTTCGAATCGCTGGCAATCCAGCCGGAACTCCCCGAATTGGTATACAGAACTCGTCACTTCTCTCTCGCTAATCGAACTTTCAGATTAGCCCTCAACATTTCATTCCCTGCCACTTGCAGACAATCTCAGAGTTACCAGCAGTGCCCAAACTGACTCGGCCCTTTCCTCGGACAGCATCTCGGCGAGTAACCGTCGTCGAGGAGGGGAAACTCAGTCTGAATCGGCTGTGGAATATCTTCCAGAGCCATTTGTCGGAACGATCGCCACAGTCTTTGCCCGGGGAATACGGATCAGTGTGTCAGGAAAATCGTCAATTTGAAAGGGCTTACTGCTTCACCTAAACTTCACCTCCGTCTTCACCTTCTCTTCATTGCCTGCTCCTCTTCCTACGCGCTTAGCTTCGGGGTGCAGCCGGCAAATTCCCCGGCCGAGGAGGAAAACCATGAGGTCAAGAAATTGGAGGTCGGCACCGGCTCTCATCGCTTTGGTGCTCGCCATTACCTGTATCCCCGCCGCCTTTGCCCAGTGCGGCATGCCGACGAAGATGATCAAGCCATCCGCCTTTCATCCGGCGGTTCAGGGCGCCGTTCCCCGCGCAAGCGATTTCAATGATCTTGGGGTCGGCCAGTCGATCGTCGGCATGTGGCACGTATTTTTTACCGCCCAAACCATGAATGGCAGTCCCATCCCTGACACCGTCATCGACAACGCCCTCTCCGTGTGGCACAACGACCACACCGAGATTATGAACTCCGTTCGCCCGCCCCAGGACGGCAACTTCTGCCTCGGCGTCTGGCAGCAGACTGGCAAATCGAAGTTTTACCTGAACCATTTCGCCTGGTTCGCCAACCAATTCCCCAACGACACCAATAACGGCATTGGAGATCCCGTCGGACCAGGGCACTTCACTGAGACCGTCACCGTGGCTCCTGACGGAAACCACTTTACCGGCACCTTCACTCTCACCGCGTACGACACCAAAGGCAACGTTATGATCGCCTTCACCGGAGCACTCTCCGGCACCCGCATCACCACTTCAACCTCAATGAGCGATCTCTTGAACTAATCCCTGCTGAACCAGCTCCCGGGTCTCAATTTTGAGACCTGGGAGACACTGAATTTCAATCTGCCTTGCTTCTCTCCGGACGGCCCTCCCCCTGAATCACCTCAGACATACCCCCTCCCCCTCCCCTGTTCAGAAGCGGACACCCACCCACCACTTCGGACAAGGATTCCCAGTTCGTCACCGGGCTTGATACCGCATCGCGCAGCAAACAATGGCTTTGTCCTAAACGGTGCTTTGGCGCACAGCATGCATCTCTAACCCGCAATACTCTCATTCCCCAAGAGCAAAGTTCCTTTGGGAGACGTCCATGACCGGACTGCTTCAGGATGTTCGCTTTGCCTTGCGGCAACTTCGCAAGAGCCCGGGTTTCACCCTCACCGCCGTGCTCATGCTGGCACTCGCCATATGCGCCAACAGCACCGTCTTCAGTTGGATCGACGGCACCATGCTCCATCCCCTCCCTAAGGCCCGCGACACGAGCCAGCTAGTGAGCGTCATGCGCGGCCAATGGAGCACTTCGCCAGCTCCACCCTTCTCGTATCTTGATTATCGCGACCTTCGCGAGCGTAACCACAGCTTCACCGGAATGCTTGCCTATCACCACGACTGGCTGACGCTCACCGGAAACGGCATGCCTGAGCGGATCTATGTGGCCAACGTCTCTTCAAACTTCTTCGACGTTCTCGGCATAAAACCCTTCCTCGGACGCTTCTTCCTGTCTGGAGAAGAAGCACGTGAAGGCGGCGCACGCTTTGTGGTGCTCAGTTATTCGCTATGGAGGAACAAATTCGGCGGCGATCCTGCCATTGTCGGTAAGCCGATTGAACTCGCTCGCCAGTCAGGAACCATCATTGGCGTAGCTCCAGAAGGTTTCATCAACGCCATGCCCGGCGTGCGCCACGACGCGTGGCTTCCGCTTGATCCCATCGGATCCGACAGATATCGGATGACGCACCGCAGCGCCTCCTACCTCAATGTTCTCGGCAGGCTGAAGCCCGGCGTCTCTCGTCAGCAGGCCACAAACGATTTGGAGAATCTCATGCGCCAGATCGTCGCGGCGTATCCCAACGACCACATCGGCGCAAACAACATCACGCTCGACCCCATGTGGCGTTCGCCCTTCGGCGCCAACGTGTATCTAGCCAAATCTCTGCCCATCCTTCTGGCAATTGCAGGTTTTGTCCTCTTGCTGACCTGTGTCAACGTTGCCACTTTGGCTCTGGTTCGCTTTGTCGCTCGCAGAAGAGAAATCGCCATTCGAGAGTCGCTTGGCGCCAGCCGTCTTCAACTCATGCGTCAAATGATCATCGAGGGTCTGATCGTATCCCTCGCAGGAGGCATGTTCGCCCTTACCCTCACGTCGTGGACCGCCAAACGTTTCGCCGATTTCATACCCCCCAACGCGAACCCCATCGTTCTGAATGGCACCGTGGATCACAACGTCGTCGGCATCATCGTGCTGCTTTCCATGCTGGCCACTCTGATCTGTGGCGCATTCCCCGCCCTTCGATCCTCCTCCGTCAACGCCGCTGAAGTGCTTAAAGAAGAAACAGCCAGCATCACCGGAGGACATCACCGTCGCCTCCTTAGCGCGTTGGTGGTTACACAGATTGCTCTCTCGCTCGCCCTGCTCGTCTCGTCTGCGCTCTTCTTCCGTACGCTCAGGAACATGAGCGATGCCGACCCTGGCTTCAGGCAGGACCACATCCTGACGGCCTCAATGGCTCTCGGAATCGCCGGCTATTCTGATAAGGAAGCCGACGCCATCGAGCATAAGATCCTCGATCGCGTCTCTGCTATTTCCGGCGTCAAAGTTGCGGCCCTCAGCAACTGGCTGCCTCTTTCCTTCAACGGGCGAAACGCCGACGTCTATCCCGAAAATTATGTGCCTCAGCTGCACGAGTCACACGAGGTCCGCCGGGCCGACGTCACCGTAGGCTACTTCTCTCTCATGGGAATCCCTATCACCGCCGGCCGTGACTTTACACGCGATGATAACCGCACCGCACCAGCCGTGGTCATCGTCGATCAGACACTAGCCAACCGTTACTGGCAGGGTGAAGACCCGATCGGCCGTCGCGTGAAGATCTGGGGTCGCGTGTACACGGTAATCGGTGTCGCAAAGAACTCCAAGCACCAGTTCGTCAACGAACCGCAGGAACCCATGATCTACCGGAGCTTCTTCCAGAATCCAGATGAGCCGACCCTCATGGTTCAGACAGTCGGCGATCCAAACGCGATTGCTCCTGCCGTCGAGGAAGCCATGCGTCAAGTCGATCGGCAACTCGTAGTCTTCGACGTCCGCTCCCTTCGCGAAACCACACGCGCTGCCGCCATCTTCCCAGTCATGGCCAGCACGTTCGCCGGGATCTTCGCAATCATCGCTCTCGTCCTGGCCGCGACTGGCATCTACGGCGTCATCTCCTATCGAACCCAGCTCCGAACACACGAAATCGGGGTTCGCGTAGCGCTCGGCGCTTCACGCACCGATGTCTTGCGACTGATCCTCATGCAAGGCATTCAATTGACGATAGCCGGTATCGCTTTGGGCCTGGCGCTGGCACTGGGTCTGACGCGTTTCATCGCGGGAATGCTGTACGGCATAAGTCCGACGGATCCCTTCACCGTGGCTGAGGTAGCAGGGTTGTTGGCAGTGATCTCCATCCTCGCTTGCTTCCTGCCCGCACGCCGCGCCATGCGCATCAACCCCGTCTCCGCCATTCGCGAGCAATAGCAAAGCCCGGGATGCCGTCCGGCTCCCGGGCCTCTTCTGCTCCACGCCGTCTACATGCCTCCACTGCGGCTCGCTGGCGGCACAATTCCGTTCATCCTCAGATAGACCACCATCTGCCCGTAGTGATCCATCATGTGCGCCAATCCGAAGGAAGCCATCCCGCCTCGCGTCCCGTGTTCAGTGGTCACAAACGCATTCTCAGCCGTGATTCCATTCACAAAGGTGTGAGCCTGCGCGAACGAGTCCTTCAATGCCCGGACAATGTCGGCCTTCGAGGTCATCTTCTCCATCGCCTCGTGCTTCGCCTTCATATCGGCTTCGGACATGTTGCCGCCAAAGAAGTAATAGTTAGCATCAGCAACATGTTTTACCTGCCCACCGAAACTCCGTACGCCTTTAAAGTCACCTGCCGTCGCGGGTGGGGCAAAGTCAAACTTGTCTTCGGGCATCGCCTCCGCCGCGTCAACAAACTCCTTCTCCATCATGGTGAGAAGCTTCCCATATGTCTCCGACGGCGAAACTGGCGTACCCACCGCAGGCTTGGCCGGTTTGGACGCAGCTGAATCTTGTGCAGAAGCAAATGCAGGTGCAACTGCGACCGCGCAACACAGTAGCAGTCGCGTAGCAAGGTGTGAGGGGAATTGCATCGATCTCTCCTTTTGCGACCGCTCGGTTCTCAACCGCAAACACCGTGAACGGAGGGCCGCGTGAGGCCAAATCTACCAGACCGCGATCGACCAGCGACAGCGACGCCCTGCAATCCCGTCACAAAAGCTCTGCAAAGTTGCAAAGCGGCTTCCCGCAACAGTGGATTGGACACTTCTCTGGCATAAAAAGAGCCCGGGGGCGTCTTCCCCGGGCTCTCATCACCGCCATCCGACTAATTTCCCCGGCTCGCTGGCGGCACAATCCCATTCATCCGCAGATACACCGCCATTTGCCCGTAGTGATCCATGATGTGTGCCAGCCCAAACGCCGCCATCGCACCGCGTGTGCCATGTTCCGTCGTGACAAACGCATTCTCACTGGTAATCCCGCTTACAACACTGTGAGCCTGCCCAAATGAGTCCTTGAGCGCCTGGATGATCTCGGCCTTCGACGTAAGCTTTTCGATACCATCCTGCTTCGCCTTCATGTCTGCATCTGACAAATTCCCTCGATAGAAGTAGTAGTTGTCTTCCGCTACATGCTTCACCTGCGCTCCAAAGCTGCGCACGCCTTTGAATTCGCCGGAAGAGGGCGCGAAATCGAACTTCTCGTCCGGCATCGCCTCTGCCGCGCTCACAAACTCCTTCTCCATCAGGCTAAGCAGTTTCCCATAGGCTTCCGACGGCGGTACTGGGGTGCCCACTGCCGGCTTCGCGGGTTTTGCTGCAGCTGAGTCTTGAGCAAACGCAAGAATAGGACCCGCCGCACAGGCGCAACCGAGCACCAGCCCGGTCATGGTGCGTGAAAGAATATGCATCGATCTCTCCTTTCACAGCCGCTCAGTTCTCTATTCGAACGGAAGGCCGCGTGAGGCCAAATCTACCAGACCGCCAGTACGAACCGATAGCGACATTCTGCGAATGCAGCTTCAGCACAATCGATTGTGATCAATTCCGCAGCGAATCGTCACGATGACGGATGCAGCTTGCCCTGCCGCACCTCAAACCGCTCGCCCCGCCATACTACCTTGTTTGAAGCGTAACCTCCGATCCAGAGGCCCGTCGCTATCAAGTCACGAAGCGGCAGCAGCCACAGCGACGGCAGCACCTGGTGATCCCCCAGCACCTCCGCTCCGACTGTCATAGCCAGCGAAAGCCTAAGAAAGAAACACAGCGCCAGCAGCCATAGGCTGAGCAGGCTTCCGCCACTCGCAATTACATTCAGTAGCGCCAGCGTCAATCCCTGAGTGAAAATCAGGCCAGCGTATCCGGCCGGACGCGCGTCGCGCACAGTCCGCAGCCAGCGCAGTTGATGATCGCAAAATCCCTGCCAGTCATATGCCGGCACACTTGTCTCCACCACCTCTGCGCTAAGTACAATTCGATAACCAGCCTTGAAGATCCGCTCGCCCAATTCGTAATCATCTGCGAGTTGATCCACGATCGCCTCGAATCCGCCGACCCTGGCCAGCGCCTCGCGACTCACCGCAAGCGTGGACCCCAGCCCATATCGCAGCTCTCCTTCGAGCATTCGAGCAACCAGTACACTCGGCATGAAATCCGTAGCGATCCCCAGCGATTCCAGCCTCGAACCAAACGTTTCGTGGACTCGCCCCCGATAGAGAGCAGTGACCAACCCCACCGGCTTCGCCGGATTATGGACCGGCCCCGAATTAGCCGGAGCGAAATGCGCCATCACCCGTGTCAGATAGTGCGAACTCACCGTGATGTCTGAATCATTGACCAGTAGGAACTCGTGTCGTGCATGCACCGCCATCTGCACCAGTGAGCTCACCTTCCCGTTCGACCCCAATCGTTCTGGGCACTCAATCAATCGAATCGAACGCTCGGGAAACTCCCTCTGCAATTCCTGCACCGCCGCAACCGCTGGCTCCCGCAGTGACGACACTCCAAACAGCAGTTCGTACTCTCCCGCATAATCCTGCCGGCAGTGGCTCCGAAACGCTTCCAGCATGCCTGGATCGAGACCCTTCAGCGACTTCAGAACTGAAACACCGGGTGCGTAGCTCCCAGGCTCCGCTCGCCTCGCCGAAATAAAACGCCGCGCCGCCACAATCGCCGCTGGAAAATACCCTGTACCCGCCACGGTCAACACTGTGGTCAGCGTTTCAATCCAAACCGCAACCGCATGTCCTTGCACGAAGCCTAGTCTAGCGAACAGAAGCTCCGAGCTCCTAACCATTGAGAATCCGGTAAAGATCCTCGTCGCGCCCGATTTCACCTGAAGCCGAGCGGCAAGAACCTCATTCGTACCGCAGCGCTTCTATGGGATCCAGATTCGCCGCCTTCCACGCCGGATAAATGCCAAACAGCAACCCGATCGCGCATGACACCACGATCGCCAACACAATCCACATCGTCGAAAGCGCGGCATGCAGGAACGTCACCGCATAATGCAAGATCAGCGTGAACAGCGAGCCGGCGCCAATGCCCAGCAGCCCTCCTACCGCGCATAGCGTAATCGCCTCCATCGTGAATTGCAGCAGGATGTTCTTCTTCGTTGCCCCCACCGCCTTGCGAATCCCGATCTCTCGCGTTCGCTCCGTGACTGAAACGAGCATGATGTTCATTACACCCACGCCGCCCACCATCAGACCCACGCTCGACACCGCCACCATAAACAGGAACAGCCCGCCCGTAAGCTGATTCCATAGGCGCGTTAACGAGTCCGGACCAAAGATCGCGAAGTTGTCCCCCTGATCCAGCCGCACCGACCTGCGTCTCCGCAAGAGTTCCCTGATCTCATCAATTACCAGTGCCTTGTTCGCCTGGCTATCGTACTTCACCGTAATCCAGAAATCCTTAATCTCCGGGTGGATCTTTCTAAACGTGTTCAATGGAAAATACGCCGCATTGTCCTGCGTGTTTCGCCCACTCCCAAACGGCTGAGGGCTCTTATCCAGCACGCCAATCACGGTGAAGACATCACCGCCGCACTCCACGTCTTGCCCAATCGGTGATTCATCCGGAAACAAATCCTCAGCCGAATCATGCCCAAGCACCACAACATTCGCGCGACGCTCCTCTTCGCTCTCCGTGAATAGTCGCCCTTCCAGAAGTTCGAAGTCCTGCGTGACCTTAACTGCCGACGTCTCCCCATACAGGATCGTGTTGTTGATCTTGTGTCTGCCATGCTTCAGCGAAACATTCCCAATCCCTAGTTGAAAATTCTGATACGTCAGCGCAGGATCAACCGCAAGCACATGGGGCAAGCTCCGCATTGCAACCCCGTCTTCATACGTCAATTGCTTGCGATTCAGTTCTTCGGTCGTCGGCCGTTTTCCAAATGGCTCAAATCGAAATACCCAGAGATCATTTGTGCCGAGCGCGCTCACAAAGCGGCCAATGTTGGAGTTCAGCCCATTGATCGCCGACGAAATCAGAATCACGGTCGAAATCCCGATCGAGATGCCAAGGATCGTCAATCCCGACCGAAGCTTGTTCCGCCGCAAAGTGTCCAGAGCCAAACGGACCGACTCCCTGTAGTTGGAGATATACATGTCTATTGCTCCGCTCTCAGCGCCGCAATCGGATCAAGCTGTGCTGCCTTATGTGCCGGATAAACCCCGAAGAATATTCCCACGGTCGCCGCTACGATCAGTCCAACTAGGATCGACCAGATCTTCACTGCCGACGGAAACCCAATTAGCATCGTGATCACCTTGGCAACTAGAATTCCAGTCGCAATTCCCAAAAGGCCCCCCACCACTGAAACGGTCGCCGACTCGACGAGAAACTGAATCATGATGTCGCGACGATTTGCCCCAACAGCCTTGCGTAGTCCAATCTCCGCTGTCCTCTCCGTCACTGAAACCAGCATGATGTTCATAATCACGATCCCGCCGACGACAAGCGAAATCCCCGCAACCGCCGCAACCACCGCTCCAAAATTGTTCAGAATCTTCCCCAACATGTTCTGAAAAGTTGCGCTTGTGTCGATGCTGAAGCTGTCCGCAGCCCCCGGCGCTAGATGTCGTCGGACCCGCATGATTGTCCTCAGCTCATCCATCGTCCGATCAATAACCTCGCCGCCGCCCCCCGCATCGATGAAGACGTCGATGCTGTAGTGATATCCATGGGACTGCAGGAAGCTATTCAACGGGACAGCCACCCAGTTGTCCAAACTCATGCCCAGCATCTTGCCCTGTGCCTCGCCGACGCCGATGATCGTGTAGGGCGTGCCGTCAACGCGAATCTCTTTGCCCAGAGGATCGCCCGGGCCCAGCATGTTTTTCACGATGTCCGCTCCGACAATCGCCACGCGTGCGTTGTGCTCGTCCTCCAATTCCGTAAAGGCCCGGCCATACTCCAGATCTAGGTTCGATAACGCCGGCATTGTCCATGTCCAACCGCGGACAAACGTGTCAGTAGTTGAGTTCCGGCCGTACACCACCTTTCCCGGCAATTCTCGACGCGCCCCCACCGTCACGCACGAACCGCAATCAGCCAGCACCGCGTGATAGTCGTCCATTGTGATATCGCGCCGCTTCTGAAACTCGAGAAACTCCTCTACCGTGATGAATGCCTGCGGCGTCTTGGTAATCGTGATAACGCTCGCGCCGTACCGGTTGAGCTTTGACGTGACAAACTGCTTCGCTCCATTCGTCAGCGTCACCACCATGATGACGGAAGCAACACCAATCACCACGCCTAACAATGTCAGAACGCTGCGAAGTTTGTTCGCCCACAAAGATTGCAGTGCCAGTTTCGAGGCTTCGACGAGAACCATCGGTGGCCCTCCGCCCATCTCTCAGGGCGACTAGTTCGGGAGCGCGCCTCCCACGCTCCAGCTCATTCCCGCGGGGACCTCAATAATCTTCATCTATGTGTCGCTTTTTACTTCCTGTTCCCCAATCCTCGTCATTACGCTACTCATACCTCAACGCCTCGATCGGATCCAGGTTAGCCGCCTTCCACGCTGGATAAATCCCAAACACCAAGCCGATCCCGCATGAAACCGTGAATCCAGTCAGCACCCACAGCGTCGACATGGCCGCGGGCAATCCAATTGGCAGGAGATAAATGATCCAAGTGAGAGCCGCCCCAATCAGAATGCCGACCACTCCTCCAAGCGCCGTCAGCGTCACCGCCTCCACCGTGAACTGCAGCAGTAACGCCTTCTTCGTCGCGCCAATCGCCTTTCGTACACCGATCTCCCGCGTCCTCTCCGTTACGCTCACAAGCATGATGTTCATTACGCCCACACCACCCACCATCAGGCCCACACTCGAAACGGCAATCATGAACAGCACCAGTCCGCCCGTCAGTTGATTCCAGAGTTTCGAGAGCGAGTCCGGCCCGAAGATATCAAAATTGTCAGGCTGATCTACCTTCACCTTTCTCCGAACCCGCAGCATCTCGCGAATCTCTTCTTCCACCAGAATCTTATTGCGCTGATCGTCATACTTGACGCTGATGTACATGTCCTTGATTTCGGGATAGAGATTGTGAAAGGTCCCCAGCGGGAAATACAGGCCGTTATCTGCCGGATTCTTTCCGGAGCCGAAGGGCTGCTTGCGCTTATCCACTACGCCAATCACCGTGTACAGACCTGGGCCTACGTTCACGTCTTTCCCAATAGGATTGTCGTCGCCAAACAACTCTTCTGCTGTATCGTGGCCCATCACGCACACATGCGCATGCCGCTGGTCCTCCTCTTCGGTCCAGAACCGGCCCGCCGTCATCGCCAGGTTATAGATGAATTCCGTCTGCGCCGTGGATCCGGCCAGAAAGGCCCCTGAGATCTTGTGCCCGTTGTACTTGAGGTCCACGTCGCCCACATGAAATTGCTCGTTCACATGTCGGTAGCTGCCATCGGTCGCAACCACGTGAGGCAGGGAACGAAGCGCAAGCACGTCGTCTATCGTCAGTTTCCTCCGGGTAAGCATCTCGGTGGTGGGCCGCACACCGATCAACGGCATGTGAAATACCCAGAAGACATTTGACCCCATCGAGGTCACCCAGTCATTCACTCGATTGTTCAGTCCTGTGATGACAGACGAAATCGTGATGACGGTTGTAACGCCAATGACGATGCCAAGAATCGTAAGACCCGAGCGGAGCTTGTTCGCACGCAACGTGTCCAACGCCATCTTGACGGATTCCCGCGTCTGTCCCTGTGCCATTACGCGCCAGCTCTTTCTATGACAGGCTGGCAACCATTATGCGCCCGATACGAGCCGATCACCCGCATCCGGAATCACAACCCCGTGTCAGTTTCGACGTCGCTACACCCGAACCCCCGGGTTGCTACTCCTTGTGCCCCGATCCCTATGCCCCGCCTCACTCGTAGCGGAGAGCCTCAATAGGATCCAGGTTCGCCGCCTTCCAAGCGGGATAAATCCCGAAAACCAGACCAATTCCGCAGGACACAGTGAATCCGGTCAGTACCCACATTGTCGACATTGTCGCCGGCAATCCAATCGGCAGAAAGTAGATGATCCACGTCAATACCGCGCCAACCATGATCCCAATGACGCCCCCAACCGCGCACAACGTGACTGCCTCGGTCGTGAACTGTACCAGAAGTGTTCGCTTGGTCGCCCCGATCGCTTTCCTCACACCGATTTCTCGAGTTCGTTCCGTCACGCTCACAAGCATGATGTTCATCACTCCAACGCCGCCCACCATCAGGCCCACGCTCGATACGGCGATCATGAACAGAACTAGCCCTCCCGTCAGCTGATTCCACAGCTTCGATAGCGAGTCCGGCCCGAAAATCTCGAAATTATCGGGTTGGTCCACTTTCACTTTTCGATGGATTCGCAGCAGCTCTCGGATTTCTTCCTCGACAAGAGCTTTGTTTTTCGGATCATCGTACTTCACGCTCACCCACATGTCCTTGTCTTCCGGATGCAGGTTATGAAACGTCCCCAGAGGGAAGTAGGCCATGTTGTCCTGCGGGTTCTTCCCGCCACCAAACGGTTGCTTTTGCTTGTCCAGAACGCCGATTACGGTGTACAGTCCCGATTCAATCGCGACTTCCTTGCCTACAGCGTTCTGGTCTCCGAATAACTCCTCCCATGTATCGTGGCCTAACACCACCACGTGCTCAGCCCGTTTGTCCTCTTCATCCGTCCATAGACGACCTTGCAGAATCGTGAAGTTTGCAACCAGGCCAACCTGTGCCGTCGATCCCTGCAGGATTGTTCCTGCGATCTTCTTCCCGTTGTACCGCACTGAGACGTCGCCCACGCGAAATTGAGATTTGACATGCTGGTACCCGCCGTCCGCCGCCACAACATGCGGAAGCTGCCGGAGTCCAAGCACATCATCAAAATTCAGTCTCTTGCGAGCCAGCATCTCCGTCGTCGGGCGCACGCCGATCACTGGCATGTGAAAAACCCAGAAAACGTTGCTGCCCAGCGAGCTCACGAAGTCCTGCACCCGATTGTTCAACCCACTGATAACCGACGAAATCGTGATCACCGTAGTGACACCGATAACAATGCCCAAAATCGTCAGCCCCGATCGCAGCTTGTTCGTGCGAATCGTCTGCAGCGCCATCTTTACCGACTCGCCAGTCTGTTGTCCCCGCATATACCTTTGCTCCGCAAGAGTTGTAGTTGCCAGTCCCCATTCGTCAGTTCTCAGTCGCGATCCCGATCTCTCTTGACCCCGCAACTAAGAAAACCGAACTACGAACCATGAGCTGTGAACTGCCAGGTCTACATTTCCGCCCTTAACGCCACAACCGGATCCAGCCGCGCCGCCTTGCTCGCCGGATAGACTCCAAAGAAAATTCCCACCCCGCTCGCCAGAAATAATCCCAGGAACACCGCCCAGAGCGGCACCGCCGTCGGGAACCCCACAAAAACAGTGATGAGCTTCCCAACCAGCACTCCCATTAAAATCCCGAACACCCCGCCAATACCCGCCAGCGAAGCGCTCTCAATCAAAAATTGCATCAGCACATCCCGCTGCTTCGCACCCAGAGCTTTACGCACGCCAATCTCTCGCGTCCGCTCCGTCACGCTCACCAGCATGATGTTCATGATCACAACGCCGCCCACAACAAGCGCAATCGACCCTAGCCCCAGCACTACCCATGCAAAGACGCCAAGCAGTTGGTTCGCAATATCCAGGAACGTGTCGTTGGTCTGGATCTCAAAGTCATCCGCCTGCCCTGGAGCCAGATGCCGTCGGGTGCGCATGATTACCCGCGCCTCATCCTCCGCTCTTGCCATCACCTCTGGCGCTCCCGAGGCCCGCGCATAAATATCCACCGAGTCGTTGTACCCGTAGATCTGCTGATAGACACTGATCGGAACCGCAACCCAGTTGTCCTGCGACTGTCCCAGAGTTTTCCCCTGCCGGTCGCCAACTCCGACAATCGTGAACGGAATCCCGTCAACACGGATCTCTTTCCCAATCGGATCGCCATCCCCGATCAGGTTGTCAACAATGTCATAACCCACAATGCAATTGTGGAATGCATGCTCCTCGTCCGCAGGCGTAAAGCCCCGACCGACGGCGATATCGATGTTGTTCAGCGACATCATGGATGCCGTGTAACCGCGCACCCCGGTGTTGTTGCTAGAGTGCCCGTTGTACACAACCTTCGTCGACTTGAACAGGCTCGCTCCAACCTCATTGCATTGGGTGCAGCCCTCCTTGATCGCCTCGTAGTCCTCCATCCGCAGAATCTTCCGCTTCTGGTAGCTGAAATACTGATCCGCCGAAAGAATCACGCTCGACATCCGGTTAACCGTGAATACATCCGCGCCATAACCGGATAGCTTCGTCGAGATGTAGCGCTTCGCTCCCTGCACGAGCGTCAGCACCATGATCACCGAAGCGACACCCATCACGACCCCGATCAACGTCAGGATCGAGCGCATCTTATTTCCCCACAACGATTGAAACGCTAGCTTGAATGCCTCGAGAATGCTCATCAATCCACTTTCCGTGTTCGGAAGCTTCTATTCAGGTATTTGCCGCCGCCATCCTTCCAGAAAAGACAGGGACTGCCTCAGCCGCACATTCCGGCAAAAGCTTTTCTCCAATAAACCCGGTATTTTAGAGACGGCCAAACCCCGCGTTCGGCCTCAGAAACCGATAGGCCGATGATACCTCTCTCATCAATCGGTACGCATCACCAACACGCCGGGTTCCCGATCGGAGTGACCGCCCGCGCTGGCAACGGAACAGAGCGGCTCAAACCAGGGTTGAATTGGCAAACCGGTAACTAGTAACTGGCAGCCGTTTCTCTACACTGGCCCTCTGTTTGTGTTCTTGGCCTCCGCCACATTGTCCGGCTCGTCGGTAAACAGCTTCCCTTTGCTATACGCGAATTTCTTGTCCTGCCCGTCCAGCCGCCTGATGCAGTCTTTCGCTCCGTCATCCCACGTAACTCGAGCCTCCCCATTCACATACAACCATCGCCCGTGGATCCGGTGCAGCGACCTCCACGCACTCCCGTCCTCATTCAAAGTGATGGTGAACGTACTGCCGTTTCCATCCCCCACTTCCCATTTCCCCAGGAAATGTCCCCTCGGCGGTGCGCCCGGAGGCGTCGGGCCAGCGTCAGCCATAGCTTCTCCGCCTGGAAACTCGATCCGGGCAATCTCTGACATGCTGAAGCTCTGCCGGTGTCCGTCTTTGAAGACAATTACGATCTGCCCCGAGCCGCTTCTCGCCCGGCCCTGCGCGATCCCGGAAACAGCCGATCCCATCACCAGCAAACTCGCCACTAAACCCACCACGGATTTGCGCATCGCTTCCTCTTTCCTTCGCGGTCGCAGAATTGCCCCGCCTCGCCCCCAATTATCTACGGGAGGCGAACTCTCGCGGTTCCATGGTGGCCTGGGTCGGAACCAGGATCCGCTAGTGGCTGGAAGCAAGGGCTCAATCACGGAAACACTGAGAACATTGACTTCAAGTCCGTCGCGGAATCCGCGTATCGGATCAGCGGGTAGACTCCAAAAATCTCCTGGATCGTGCGCAGTGTTGAGCTGTGCGTGTAAGACGTCGAATTCGAGTAGTGATTCCCCTTCGCAAACGGCGACAGCACAATCATCGGTATCGGCCCGTCCCCAGATGCCGCCTCGTCCCATGTAATAAACAGCACACCCCCGCTCTTGTAGGCCGTCGAGTTCAGGATGAGAGGTACCGTCCTCTTCAACCACGCATCCCCATTCGCAAGCGCATCTCCTCCGCAGCTGTCATGCATGTCATCGCATAAGTTCGGAGTGATGAAGTTGTACCGCGCCTGCGTGTTCGCCGAAAGGTCATGCGCAAGCTGAGTGAACGGCCGAATATGCGAAATACAGTTTGCCGACGAGCTCGACCGGTTATTCGTCTCATCACTGAAATACACAAATGGGTTGTGATGAACTTGGTAAAGCTGGCTCCCATTGGGATCCTTCGACCCTTGATTCGTCAGCGGACAGTTCGTTCCACTGATGTTCTCGTCATACGACCGCCACGAAATCCCCGCATTCTCCAGCAATTTCACGAGGTGATTGTGCGTCGTCAGATTGTGCTGTGACGGCGGGCCGTCATCCCGGACCCCGAAACTCACTCCCCCCTCCAGCCACAAATAGTTCGGTAGGCTCGGATGTATCCCCGACGGATTCTTGTACCCATTCGCGTACGACGCCATCGGCAAAAGCGTGTAGTTGATGTAGGGTGCCGCTGAGTTCCCTTTGATGTTGCCGCTCTTCGCTCCTGTCCAGTTACGGTTTTCCATCACAATCAGGAACACCGTCTTGATGTGGTGCAGAGTCGTCGTCGCATCCGGCTCCGGCCTCATTGCTTCGGGTTGTTGCCCTGAACTCGTCAGCGCTAGCATAATCGCCATGAAAGCAATCACATAGCAACGGATCATTCGACGGACTCGATTCATCACTGCTCCCTGCTCGATCCACGATCTTCGTCGGGTTGAAGAATTGGCCGATCTAGCCTAAGTTAGGGGGTTGCTGCTGTCGGATTAGATGACATCTCGCAGCCTCGAGTGACCCAATTCCCGACGACTTCCATACCCGGCCCGCATCCAATTCGGTGATGGATCCCGGAAAACAGCGTGTTTTGATCATCGGTGCCGGCATGGCCGGGCTCACAGCTGCGCGCCGCCTCGCCGAAGCCGGGCGCCAGGTGCTCGTCCTTGAAGCACGCGACCGCGTCGGTGGACGTATCCGCACCCTCCGCGAAGCAGATCAGATTCTCGAACTCGGAGCCGAATTCATCCACGGCCACGCTCCCGAACTTTGGGACCTTATTCACGAAGCTGGCCTTGAGACTTACTCCCTCGATGGCGTCAACTACTGCCGCAAGGACGGCAGACTGAAGAAATGCGACGAACAAAGCGAAATCTTCAAATTCCTCAACCAGCTCGAAAAATGGAAGGGGCCCGACATCGCCTTCGCCGACTACCCGCCCCTTCAGAAGCTACCGCCCGAGAAACGCGAAAACGTCATCAGCTACGTCCAGAGTTTCAATGCTGCCGACTACCGCCAGATCGGCGTCCATTCCCTCGCCGTCCAGCAGCACGCTGAAGAAGAAATCCATGGTGACGACCTCTATCGAATCCGGGAGGGCTACGACCGTCTGCCCGAGTTCCTGGCACGAAAAGTGCGCGAAGCGGGAGCCCGCATTGAGCTCTCCCGCCCAGTCGAAAGGATTGAATGGAAGCGTGGCCGAGTAGAGGTATTCGCGCGCGATGGCGGAGAACTTCTCGAGCTCTCGGCGGGCAAGGCCGTCATCGCCGTTCCCCTCGGTGTCCTTCACCAGTTCGGAGTCGTATTCGACCCCGTTCCCCACGCCCTCATCGCGGCCCACCAACTCTCCATGGGACCTGTACGCCGTTTCACGCTTCTGTTTCGCGAACGCTGGTGGGCCGACCATCCAGACCTGAAGCTTCCCAGGTTCAGCTTCCTTTTCGCCCAAGGCGTCATGCCGCCTGTCTGGTGGACAGCTCATCCCTGGGAAACTCGAACCCTCACCGGCTGGATCGGAGGCCCCCGCTCATCCTCCTTCGCTCAATGCACCCGCGAACAGGTTGGCGACCTTGCCTGCCAGGAACTCGCTCGCATCTTCCCAATTCCGCTGGAGTTCCTGCGCAACCAGCTCATCTGCTGCGCCACTCACGACTGGCAGACCGACCCCTTCAGCCTCGGCGCTTATAGCTACATCCCCGCCCGCGGCCTCGACTCCGTCCTCGAACTCGCGACCCCAGTGGATAACACCCTGTACTTCGCTGGAGAACACACTGACGTCACAGGCCATTGGGGAACCGTTCACGCTGCCATCCGTTCCGGCGACCGCGCCGCAAAACAAGTTCTCACCCCCACCCGTGCCCAGGTCACCGAGATGACCGCCCGGCCAGCCTGACTCTCGCGCCGCATATCCCTTGCGCAAGTGTCTAAATATTTCGACAGCGGCCTATTGCCTTCCATAGTCAAATAAGCGTATTCAGGCCACGTCAGGCCATCACTGAATGCGAAAGAGCCCTCAACAGCCCCGCGTCTCTGCACCCCGTTATGCGCACGGCGAATCCTCGCCCTGCCCCGAAATCTCCTCCGAGCTTCTGCTCAACTCGCCTACAGTCGCCATCCGCGACGTCTACTGTCGGGGAACATGCCGCGACCGCAGCGCCGAAGAGCATGGGAGGGTCACATCGCTCGTCTTCACCTATCGCGGCACCTACGTACGTCATGTTGGACAAAACCAATCCGTTGCCGAAGCCAACCAGGTGCTCTTCTTCAATGCGGCAGAATCCTACCGCGTCAGTCACCCGCTATCCGGTGGCGACGCCAGCCTCTCACTCGTCGCCCATCCAGCTCTGCTGTCCGAAATCGCGCCTCCATCACTTCTCGACAGCAGGTCAGAAGCGATCTTCCGCCCTCACCGGCTCCGCATCGATGCCCGCACTCAGGCCCTCGTGGCCATGCTCCGCTACAGCCTCCGTGAAGGCACGGCCGAACCGCTCGAAGCAGAAAGCCTCGCGCTCACGCTTCTTCAACGCGCTCTCGGACCACGCACCACCCGCGGTCCTCGCGGCTCATTCGGAAATCAGCGTATGGTTGACCGCGTCAAACTCCTCCTCGCCTCTGACCTAACGCGTCGCTGGACCCTGTCCGACATTGCCGCTGAAGTTCACGGCTCCCCCATCTATCTCACGCAGGTCTTTCAGCAGGTCGAGGGAATGCCGCTTTACCGCTATCAGTTGCGCCTTCGCCTTGCGCGCTCTCTCGATCTCCTCACTCGGTTCGACGACCTCACCGCCCTCGCCCTCGAAGTCGGCTTCTCCAGCCACAGCCATTTCACAGCCGCCTTCCGCCGCACATACGGACGCTCCCCGTCCGCCTTCAAACGCGCCGCCCTGGGTCGATGACCCGCAGATTCCTTTCTCTAAAAATTGCGACAGCGTCGGCCTGAACCTCCGTGGCCTACTGTCTCTACCCGAACCGCGGGTCAGGAGAAATAAACCATGGCCGCAAGAACTTGCGCAGCTTGTGATTACCCCCTCGACGCTAATGCAATCAAGGTCACCATCGCCGGGAAAACCGTCGAGGTCTGTTGCGAAGATTGCGCTCAAAAACTCAGAGAAGCCAATGCCTCCGCCAGGGCTGCAAGCTAATCACAGAAAGCAAGCGGCGCATACATCTAGATGTACGCGCCGCATCCCGCTCTTTTCTCGCTCCCTGATGGCCAGCTACTTCAGCGTCCGGTCGGCCCTTGTTTCGTCTGGTTCGTCAATCCGGAACGCCTTCTGCGCATCGGAAGGATGGTTCACCTTCGACACTCGCCCATGGCGCAAGATCCGCCGATGCGCTTCTTCCCACGAAGGCAATTCGCCAGTGTCCTGCGTCCAGTGAGCGAGAGCCGCCTCATCGCACCACTCCAGCAGCTTCCGCATCGCCGCCCCATGCGGACCCGCCACCATAAACGCCTTCATTGCTGCCTCCGATTCCCAGCAGGTCAACGTCCAAAATGCATTGCGTCGATCGCGAAACACCTTCGCGGTCAGGCAGCCATCCGCCTGCGCCGTCTGCTTCCCGATCCGGAGCGCCGCGAAGATAAACGCGGGCATAAACCGACACGACCGCACCCGCAACCTCGTCACCGATACAACCGGCATCCTCACCTCGACAAACCTAGACTCACCTCAGGAAGGTTTCCTTCTATAGCGCATCTAAGCCTGTTCCCTGTTCCCTGTTCCCTGTTCCCTTGTCCCCTGCTTTTACCGTCCCGAACTTCCAAATCCCTTCCCCAGCCGCGCCGACTCCTCGAGCGTCTCCACTTTTTCTACAGCTCCCGTCAGCACCGGCACGGGAACCATCTGTGCGATCTTCTCCCCCGCTCCCACCTCAACCGGCTGCGTGCCAAGATTCGTCATCACAATCTGCACTTCGCCTCGATACCCTGCGTCGATTACACCTGCGGTCGTAGCAATCCCGCGCGCGGCCATCGACGACCGATCCCGCACCAGCAGCCCCAGTGCCTCGCCCGTCACGGGATGTCGCGCCTCGACCGAAATCCCAGTCCTCACCCGCACCGTCTTAAGCGGCTCCAGCATCACGCCGTCGAGCGCGAAAACGTCGTACCCAATATCCTCACCGGGATGGGCGACAACAGGCACCTTTGCCCCTTTTTCCAGCACCTTCACGCGTAGCATGCTTCCCATACTAACGGCCCGTCCAGCAAATTAGCGGCGCTGTTTCTAAACTGATGACCGCTCCACAAAATCTTTCTGCTAAGCTTGCAAGCACACGAGGCGCCGCTGTCCGAAACTGTCTAACTCGTCCTCTCATTCCTCATCTCACCTGAGCGACCGGTGAGGTGTGTGTTCCTGCTTTTCTCACCGAGAGGATAATCCAGTGCAATTGGAAAACTTCGGCTGGAGTGGCTTCTTTGCCACCCAGCAATGCCCCGGCATACCTGCGCGCATATCGTTCGCATCACGAGATCGCTTCGTCGTCTGGACCCAAACCGGCGAGAGCGAAGCAATCGTTAGCGGAGCCCTCCGCCACAATTCCCTCCTCTGGCCCGCCGTTGGCGATTGGGTGGGCTTACGACCTGGCACCACCGTCATCGAGTACATCCTCGATCGCAAAACCCTCCTGTCCCGCAAGCAGCCCGGCAAACCAATCCAGCAGCAGGTACTCGCCGCTAATGTCGACGTACTCTTCATCGTCAGCGGCCTCGATCGCGATTTCAACGAGCGCCGCATAGAGCGCTATCTCGTCATCGCCCGGCAAAGCGGCGCGCGCCCCGTGATTCTGCTTAACAAAGCCGACCTAACCGAAAGCCTCCGCCTCGATCTGCATTCGATCGTTCACCGCCTCTCCAGAATGAGCGGTGTATCCGTCGTATCAATCAGCGCCTCCACCGGTCATGGGCTCGAGCAACTCGACGAGCTAGTCTCTCCAGGCGAAACCGCAGCCCTCATCGGCTCCTCCGGCGTGGGCAAATCCACCCTCGTCAACGGCATCCTCGGCCACTCTCGCCAGTTCACTGCCGACGTCCGCGAAGACGACAATCGGGGCCGCCACACCACCACATCACGCTCCATGTTCATCACGCCTGCAGGCTGGCTGCTTATCGACATGCCCCACCCTTCGCGAAGTCCAGCTATGGGCGTCGGCCACCAACCTCGACTCCAGCTTTGAAGACATACAGCAGATCGCCCGGAAGTGCCGGTTCCGCGACTGCTCCCACTCCGGCGAACCGGGATGCGCCCTTGCCGAATCTGACATTGACTCCGCGCGCCTCGACAGCTACCGCAAACTCCAGCGCGAACTTGATTACCTCGATCGCAAACTCGACAAGCGTTTGCTGAGCGAAACCAAAGCACGCTGGAAGGTGATCCACAAAGCCATGCGCAACCACCCGAAAAAGCAATGGTGAGTAGTAAATGACGGTAAAATAGCGTTGGCAAGAGGACCGGGCGGTCGCTGCCGGAGCCATGTGCGCCGGGGGAGGAAAGTCCGAACTCCACAGGGTAGTGTGCCGGATAACGTCCGGGATGTGGGCTTCAAAGCCCGCAGACGGCCAGTGCCACAGAAAACATACCGCTCCGGGAACTCGTTCCGGGAGTAAGGGTGAAAAGGTGCGGTAAGAGCGCACCGCTCCGGCGGTAACGACGGAGGCAGGGTAAACCCCACACGGAGCAAGACCAAATAGGGAGGGAAACGTTCGCGGGTGGATCACGCGGCGTTGCGCATCGGCCCGATGCGTTCAGACGATCCACTGCACTCGTCGAAACCTCCGGGTAGGTCGCTGATGAGCGTCGGCGGTAACGCCGCGCCTAGAGGAATGACCGCACACGACAGAATTCGGCTTACAGGTCCTCTTGCCGAAGTTATGTGGCATCCGCTTGATAGGGTTGCAAGGTGGTGTCCAGTGTGGATGTTGGACACCAGGCGCAATGATGAACGCAATTGTTTTCAGCCTAGGGCAAACCCTAGGTCCCCAGAGCATCTAATCTTGCAACCAGACCGGGCCCCGGATCGGAGCACTTCTGGTGATGCCCGCTCCATCCAGCTGAGCGCCTGCCGCAAGGTGGGCGCTTCGCCTTCGCTTCTCTTCTATGCCCCACTCAGCCCAGCTACTCTAAGCGATCCTTGCGATAAGGCACGCGCTCGCTTCTATTTCGCCCGGTGCCCGATCCGCGAGTTGTGGTGCGAAGCTTCTGCCGCTTCCAGCTCCGCAATGCGCGCACGCAGTATCCGTTTCAAGTCCGCAACGCTTTGTGGATCGTGCCCCATGTCGCTCTCGAACCTTCGCAGGACCGCACGCAACGAGTCGAGCAGATTGTGATCAGAATGTATCGCCAAGTTTTCCTGCCTGCCCGGAGAATTTTGCCGTTGGTCGTTGCACAGATTCGATCTCCGCAATCCGTCGCCGCAAAATACGTTTAAGTTCAGCCTGATCCGGTGTCTCCGCGGAGCCAGAACACTCCAGCTTGTGAAGGCTTTCGCGAAGAACGAGCAGCATCGAACGGCCCGGTTGAATACTCATACAATTCCTCCGCCGGTTCGATCCCGGGGAGTGTTAATCCACAGTTCCAGACTCGCCACGTTCCGGCGGCTCGCTCCGGCCTCCTCGGCCGCTTCCGGATGCTCAAACTGGCTTTTCACCGCCTCGTCGAAGTCATTGAACGTGGCATGCAGGTCGTCGAAAACAAAAACGCTCGTGAACACTCTCATCATTGGGAACCTCCTGAACTGAACTCACACGTTCGTACCATCCCACCGGACGCAACTTGCCTCGCATTTGGCAGAGACGCCAAACGACAAGCCGGGGGCTTGGTACTTCGCTCTGCTTCGCTTTTCAGGTCGTGCGGGGAAAAACGATGTGCGAGGGGAAACTCGACAACTTCGAATCCACTTCTCGCTACGTCGTGATGGTCACATAGGACTCGGCGTCAGGATGTGAGGTAAATCACATTACTTCACAACCTCGTCAAACCCTAATGCTTTGTTCCAGTTGAAAAGACAATCAGCATCGATTCCGAGAGCTGGCGAGGTCGCTCAATCTAGAGCGATCCCCATACGCCTCGCCATCAGGCGATCCCGCTCCGTGACCCGGTTCTCGAACGTGTTTTCCCCGTCGTGCTTCACAATTGCGGCCCGGACCGCGTATGCCCACATATCGAAGTCGCGTACCTTTTCCGTGTTGTCCGGATCCGCCAGGGAAATCTCCCCCAGGTTGTACACGGCAGCAACCAGCTCATCAATTACCGAGTAGTAGCCCCGCTTCTCAATCAGTCCTCCGACCATGGCACTGATCGCTTCCTGATGCTCTGCGTCACTCGATGTTCCCTGAAATTCTGCGCGATCCATCGCGAGTGTCCTCTTGGCAGTATTCTTCCTGCGTCACTCTAAAAAGGATGATCAAATCCCCAGCTGGCCATGTCAACTGATTCAAGAGTAATGATTAACCGTAACTGCATCAACGTAACGATTTCCGGCCGAAATTGTTTCAAGCAGACATTGCGGAAACGTTTTTCTCGTATTTATACTCGAAGCTCTCAGCATGAAGGCGCATCGTTTCATCCTCAGAGCTTCGCTCCTGATCCTGCTGCTTTCTCCATTCGGCCTTCGGGCCTTTGGAAGCCGAATCAGTGCGCCTTCCTGTCATGTGTCCACACCCTCGCTTGCAGGAGACCGCCAGAGTCAAGTTGGCTCCTTTTCGCTTGACCAAGTTCTAGCCGCGCCTCCCCATCGTTCGCCAGCACATCGAACTCATCGCCTGCGCGGCAAGAGAATCAGCGTCGACACATTCTTCGTTCTCGTTCCCTCGCGAACGTCCATAAACAGGCAATCGTCTTCGCAAATCACCCTGCACATACGTGATCTCGACGGCCCCAATCCCCCCCGGGGTCCTCCCGCTATCTTGCTCTAGCCCCTCCCGCATCGCCACTCCCTACAGCACCTGGTTTCATTTCAGAGTGCTCACGTCGTCCGCGCACGGTCGAAATCGACTTCACCGCACTGCATCGTTCTGAGGCCCAGATTTTAGTTTGGATTCCCTTTGCACCTTGCCTAAGGGGAATCCAATGGACTAGCGCCCACCTCCATGGGAACTAGTCCGAACGGGGTTGGCACGCCCGGGGAAGGCGGATCCAACCCATTGCGTCAGCTGATCGAGCCCTTCAGCCGATCGCCGACGTCGCGGGCAGTGGTGTCCGCCCCGGCCACCACTGCCCGCTTTTACACTGAAACCCGCCTTCTTGTGAATCAAGAGTCCAGCCGGCGTCATCCATTGTGAGAAGCCATCTCCCATTCCAGATCTGGAGGTCTCCGTGAAGATTGCCGCAACCATCGCCCGATATCTCCTGGGCATCATCTTTCTTGTGTTCGGGTCGAACATGTTTCTTCACTTCATACCGACGCCACCCATGCCGCCCGGCCCCATGGCAGACTTCAGCAGCGCTTTGAACACATCACACTACATTCTCGCGCTCGGCTTCTTCCAGGTCGCTCCCGCCATCCTGCTCCTCATCAACCGCTACGTCCCGTTGGCACTGACCGTTCTGGCAGGAATGATCATCAACATCGACCTTACCCACATCACCATGGCTCCATCTGGCCTTCCCATGGCCGCAGTTGTGAGCCTTCTCTGGCTCCTTGTATTCCTTCGCGTCCGTTCCAACTTCGCCGGAATCTTCGAGCCCGCTCCTCAGCGCTGATTAAGGCTGCATCCATACAATGACTGAATGATCGAGTACCTCTATCTCGGACGCACAAGCTACGACGTCGCGCTGCAACTTCAGGCCGAGGTCGCTGCCCTGCGCCTTGCAGGTCTCATCGAAAACACACTCCTTCTTCTCGAGCACCCTCCAGTGCTCACCCTGGGCCGAAACGCAAGTCGAGCCAACGTCCTCGCGTCCGACGAACTTCTCGCCAGTCGCGGTGTCACGCTCCACGACATCAACCGGGGGGGCGACGTCACGTATCACGGTCCCGGACAACTCGTCGGATATCCGATCTTCGACCTTCGCAGTCTCCAGAACTCCAAAGGCGGCCGCCTCGGCCCCGTCGACTTCGTTCGCATGATGGAAGAGGCCCTGATCCGGCTCTGTGGAGTCTATGGCGTCCGCGCCGGCCGCATTCCGGGACTCACAGGCGTATGGTGCGGCCTGCACGATCAGCCTGGTCCCGCCTGCGAACGCAAAGTTGGCGCCATCGGTATCCATGTCTCACGCGGAATCACTTCCCACGGCTTCGCTTTCAACGTCACAACCGACCTTCGTGACTTCCAGCTCATCAACCCTTGCGGCATCACCGACAAGCCTGTGACCAGCCTGAACCTCGAGGTTCCAGACGGAACAACTCTCCCCTCTCTCGAAGAAATCGCGCATCAGGCCGCTCGCCAGTTCGGCCACGTCTTCTCACAGCAGATCCTAGCCGTCGAATCTCTCGATGCCCTTCGCGCTCAGGCTGAAACCAAAAAGAACTTCCCGGCCCAGGACACACCCCTCCAGATCCCAGACAACGTCCGACATCTCCGCTGCGATCCCGACCGCCCCGTCCAAGCCTGAAGGACTCCCGGTCCCATGTTCATTGCAGTTCCAGCGCAGGGAGCGGAAGCAGCCGCGCGACCTTCGCGCCGCAATTTATAATCCGGCAGGAGCCCGGCCCGCTATCCCGCCTCGCGGAGTGAACGATTATTCATGCCAACCCCCGTCATCATGCCCCAGATGGGCGAGTCGATCGTTGAAGGCACCATCACCAAATGGCTGAAGAAGATCGGAGACTCCGTCGAAAAAGACGAGCCGCTCTTCGAAATCTCCACCGACAAGGTCGATGCCGAGATTCCTTCACCCGCTTCCGGCACCCTCACCGAGATCAAGTTCCCGGAAGGTGAGACCGTCGGTATCAACACCGTCGTCGCCTTGCTTGACGGATCCTCTGCTTCCACCGGAGCAGCTCCTTCAACCACGCCGAAACCGCAGCCAGCCGCACAACTGGTGCCTCCAACGCAGGTTGCCGGCAGGAGTGGAGTCCAGATAGTGATGCCCCAGATGGGTGAATCCATCTTCGAAGGCACGATCACGAAATGGCTCAAGAAAGTCGGCGACTCCGTTAAGAAAGACGAGCCCCTCTTTGAAATCTCCACCGACAAGGTCGACGCCGAAATCCCTTCAGAAGTAGCTGGCATTCTCACAGAGATCCGCGCTCAGGAAGGCGATACGGTTCAAATCAACGCAGTAGTCGCCGTCATCGGCGGCACTCCTGCAGCTGGAGCCGCTGCGTTGACAGCAGAAGCAGCGCATCCAGCTCCGCCGAAGTCGGAATCAGCCGCGACGCAGGTCTCGACGCAATCGGCCCCGCAAGTGGCGCAGCCGGTCTTACACGAAAACGTTAGATCCTCGCCCCTCGTTCGCCGAATCGCTAGGGAACACAGCATCGATCTGCGCTACGTACCCGGCTCTGGCTCAAACGGCCGTATTAACAAGCAGGACATCCTCGCTTACATCGAAAAAGGGCCAGCCGCACCCGCGGTGCCGCTGAAGGGGCAGACAGTGGCGCAACAGGTGCCGCCGCCCAAGGCCCTCACCGCTGACGTTGTGCCTCTCACCAAGATGCGCGCCATCATCGCTCAGCGCATGGTCGAGAGCAAACGCATCAGTCCTCATGTCCACTCTGTCTACAAAGTCGACATGACCCGCATCGCGCGGCTCCGCGACCGCGAGCGCGCCGCCTTCGAGCAGCGCCACGCCGTCAAACTGACCTACATGCCCTTCATCGCCGTCGCCGCCATCGAAGCCCTGCGCCATCACCCAATCGTCAACGCATCGCTCGTCGACAACTCCATTCACTACCACGCCAACATCAATCTCGGCATCGCGGTCGCCCTTGAGTGGGGGCTCATCGTGCCCACCGTCCGTGAATCCGAAAAGCGGAGATTCTCTGAACTCGCCCGCTCCATCGCCGATCTCGCTGGTCGCGCCCGCACCAAGAAGCTCTCCCCCGACGAAGTCGGCGGCTCTACCTTTACCCTCACTAATCCCGGCATCTTCGGCGACGAGTTTGGCCTCCCCATCATCAACCAGCCCGAATCCGCCATCCTCGCCATCGGCGCACTCAAAAAGGAGCCGGTCGTCCTCACCGACGCCGAAGGCAACGACACCATCGCCATCCGCTCCATGCAGTACTACTGCCTCGGCTTCGACCACCGCCTCATCGACGGCGCCGACGCTGGCAAATTCATGAGCGAATTCAAGCGCCAGCTCGAAACCTGGGATCGGCCGCTGACCTAAAGGCATCGATACATCTGGAAGAGGAACTTTGTGCCCCGTTCATCGCACTTTTGCGATGAGCGGATACCGCACCAAGGATCGAATCCACATCCAATCCCTGTTCTCTAATCCCTAATCCCTGTTATTTCGCCCAGGCCAGTCCGTCCGTCGAACTCCCCGTCGTGATCGTCCGCGTCACCTTCCAGCCCCCCAGATCGATCTCCGACACCGTCCCCTCCCCGTGCATGCAGGACACGTAAGCCGTCTTCCCATCCGGGGTCACCAGCACCTCCTGTGGATAGTTCCCAACAGGAACCGTCCGCGCCACCTGCATGGTCTTCACATCGATCACGGCTAGCTTGTTCTGATCCGCCAGCGTCACCAGCAGCCAATTCCCATTAGGAGTTACGGTCGACCCGTACCCGATCCCCTCCATCGGAATCCACTTCGCCACCTCATTCTTGCTCGTATCGATGGCTACCATCTGCGCCTTTGTCTGATCTGCGGTGAAGACCCACTTGTCGTCCGGCGTCATCGAAATTCGCTGCGTGTTCCCGGATATCGGAATCACCTTCAACACCTTCCGACCAGCCACGTCGATCACCGACACTGTCCCCGGACCAACGTTCGCCGTGTACGCCCGCTTCCCATCATGCGACAGCACTGCCATGTGGCTCTGCTCCTGCCCCGTCGGAAGCGCCCCCAGAACCTTCAATGTCTTTGGATCAATAATCGTGATCGTCTTGTCCAACTCCGTTGTCACATAGAGCAGGCCATCCTTCGGCCCGATCAATGGGCAGTGCGGCCGCACTCCGTGGTTGAATCGGATATCTCCCACCACCTTGTGGGTGCCAAGATCAATAGCCGCGATCGTGTCTCCATCCGTCCCCGGCTTGCCCACGCCCGAGTTCCCATAGATAGGAACAAACGCGGTCTTTCCATCGGCCGACGCAATCACCTCGTGCCCTGTCGTACCCCCCTCCGGCACCGTCGCTACTACCGACCCGCTAGCCGGATCAATAATCGCCAGGCTCTGAGTCCCCTTCACCGCTACCAGCAGCCGCGATTGCGCACCCACCAGACCCGCGCACACCACAAACACTCCCGCCACCACAACTTTAAAAATCTGCAACTCAGTGACCTCCGAAGACAATACGGACTATATCGCACCGAGCAGCGTTGATTCACTTACGATTGCGAAGCCCACGGGTTGTATGTACCCACGCTCCACGAGTGCCCCTCCGGATCCTTCACCGAGAACTCGCGGCTCCCATAGTCCGTGTTTTGAATCTCGCGCACTATCCTGCCGCCCAGCGCCTTCGCGCGCTCGTAAACCGCGTCCGCATCTGCCACGACAATATACACGCTTCGCGACTCCACATTGCCCAAATCTCCTGGCGATTTGAAACCGCGCCCATACGCGTCATCCTTCTCCGATCCCAGCATGATCATCCCGCCGCCCAGCGTAAGCTCCGCGTGACCCACCGTATTGTTCGGCCCCGGGTACACCGCGTGCTTTTCAAAACCAAACACGTTACACAACCAATCGATCGCCGCATTTGCATCGCGATACCGCATCGACGGCATCACCGTAGATGGAGAACCGCTGACATTCGTATTCATGAAACCTCCTTGGATTACCGAACGTCGCCAGAATGGCAGACATCCTTTCCCGCGATCTTGGAAGAATCGGAACTGAATGCTGTTTGACTTCAGCGGTCCGCGCGAAATTGGGTGCCCCAGGTCTCCCGATTTTGGAGACCTGGGATGGGACCAACTTGGACGCTGCTCTCAATCCGCCCTGATGTGATTTGCCCACATCGTCCGCCGCGCCGAATACGTACTCACATCTACGCCCGAGAAGGCCCGGAACTCATTCGCAAAATGCGACTGGTCGTAGTACCCGCAATCCAGCGCCAGTTCCGCCCAACGCACCTCAACACCTGCATGAAGCTGCTTTACCGCGCGCTGAAAACGCTGTACCCTGCACCACACCTTCGGAGCTAGCCCAACCTCTTCGCGAAACACCTGCGAGAAACGTCGCTCGCTCCACCCAATCTGCCGCGCCGTTTCTCTCACACTTGCCGCACTCGGCAATTCCGCAAAGAACCGAAGTGCAAAGTTGACCTCCGGCGACCTGCCTAGTTTCAAGAGTCTCTCTCCAAAGTTCCCGCGCAGGTACCGCTCCATGCAATCCAACCGCTCTTGCGGCGTCCCGATCTCCTTGAGCCGATCGCGCAAGCGCTCAGCATCACTGCCCCAGATGTCTTCCAGCGCAACACTACGGTTGCTGAATCTGTCCGCCGCATCCAAAGCAAAAGCCGGAAATCCACCGGGCTCAAACACAATCCCAATCAGATCGGCCATATCGGAGCTGTCCACGATCTCATAAACCGAACGCGCCCCAACCACCAGGGCCGGCTTGACCCGGCACTCGCTCGAACCCTCCAAAGAATCCAGAATGAAATCTCGCGACAGACTCAGAATGATCTGCACGCAACCGCTCGGTAGGATCCGTTCGCGATGGCGGGTAACGTCGCCCGCACGTGCATACCACAGCGCGCGAATGCATTGCCCAAGTGGCGCAGCGGGGATGCGCTCCAGATAAAGCAAGGCGACCTCCACGTCGTTATAGCACGCATAAAGCCGGAGGCGATACTCTGCCCGACCAAAGCAGTCGCGCAACGCCGAAGGTCTCCGATACTCTGGACTTATGCCGCTTCCTGCCCGCGACTCCGAACTCGTGCAGATCATGGATGTGGCACTCTCTGATGCAGCCCGCCGCGCCGGCCCATGGCTCGCCTGCCGCCCCGGATGTACCCAGTGCTGCCACGGCGCATTCGCCATCAACGCACTCGACGCCGCCCGCCTTCAATCCGGTATGCAAGCCCTCAGCAACTCCAATCCGGAACTGGCCTCATCCCTCCGCCAGCGCGCAAGCCTGGCTCAACGAGCACGCCCCCGATTTCCCCGGCGACCCCGTCACCGGCAACCTCGGCACAAAAGAAGAAGATCAGGCCCGCTTCGAAGACTTCGCCAACGATGCGCCCTGTCCCGCCCTCAACCCCGAAACCGGTCTCTGCGACATCTACGCTTGGCGTCCAATGACCTGCCGCGTCTTCGGCCCGCCCGTCCGCGTCGCCGAAGGCGATGGGCTCGCCTGCTGCGAACTCTGTTTCATCGGAGCTGCCGATGACCAGATCGCCGCCAGCGAAATGCACCCGCCCCACGAACTCGAAGAAGATCTCCTCGCCGAGACCGGCGATGCTGGGGAGACCCTCGTTGCCTTCGCGCTTCTGTACTGAACAAAGACTGCGGCGAAACCTCCAGATTTCATCTTTATTCGCGCTACAATGAAGCACCCCGGAGCGTCACACCCAGGGAATCTCTTCTCTGGCCACAGCACGAGGCCTCGAAGCATGCCCGTAGCCCACCTCACTCTCGAACTCCGCATCGAGCACGCTCAATCCCTCAAAGATCGCCGTCAGGTCGTCCGTTCCATGAAGGATCAGCTCCGGCAGAGCTTCAACATCTCCGTCGCGGAAATGGACGAAGCCGTAACCTGGCGATCCGCCACGCTCGGCGTTGTCGCCATCTCCAGCTCGCGCAGCTACCTTCACCAGCTCATCGAAGAAGTAGAGCGCGCCGCTCGCCGCATGACCAATGAACTCGGCGCCGAACTCGCCGACAGCTTCTGGGAATACCTCGAAAGCTAATCCCGTAGCCTGACTCCGACACACCATCGCGCCGTTTTCCGTACCTAACCACTGTCCCCTGTTCCCTGTTCCCTAATCCCTCGTCCACCTACTCCCATCGCAACGCTGTCACCGGATCCGTCTTCATAGCCGTCCGCGCCGGAATGAGCACCGCGATCAGCGCCACAATCGCCAACATCAAAGGCACTCCAACGAAAGTAGCTGGATCACGCGGCCCCACATGGAAAAGCACACTCTGTAAAACCCGCGTCAACAGCAGCGATGCAAAAATTCCAATCGCTCCCCCAGTCACGATCAATCGCACGCCCTCACGCAGAATCAACCGCAGCACATCCCCTCGATCCGCTCCCACCGCAATCCGAATCCCAATCTCCCGCGTGCGCTGCTGCGCCATAAACGCCACCACGCCATACAGCCCAATCACCGCCATCACCAACCCCGTGCAAGCAAAGAAACTCAGCAGCGCCGTCTCAAACCGCGGCCGATCCGCTAGTGCTGACACCCGTTCATTCAGAGTTTCGATCTCGACTGGTACTGTGGGATCGATCTGCGCAATCTGCGACCGCAACCAGGGCGCCAGCTCTTTCGGCGAAGTGCTTGTCTTCAGAATCAGCACCGCCGACGGCGCCATCGTCCAGTCCTCGAGCTCGTTCCGCCGCAACCGATAGAACTCAGGGAGCTCCTGCGCCTCGAGCCCGCCATTCTTCACGTCCGCTGCAACACCGGCAACAACATGCCACGGATCGCTTGGTTTCGGCTTCACCTTCTTTCCAATAGGGTCTTCGGCCGAGAACAGCCGTGCCGCCAGCGAAGCGCTCAGCACCAGGTATTTGCCCTTCGATTCCCGCTCTTCTTCCGTGAACCCCACCCCGCGTACGATCGGAATATTCAGCGCTTTGAAGTACTCTGGCGTCACCATGCGCCACTTCACCATTCCTCCCGTGCCTCCTGACAGAGGCGGGCGGCCTTCAACCTCGATAATGCTGTAGATCTGGTCATGCTCAGATCCACCCGGCGGGACGGTATCCGCGATCGCCACGGCACTCACTCCGGGTATCCTCCGTATCCCTGACTCTGCTTCCGTGAAGAACTGCTTGTGCAACTGCGGAGTTGCGTATCTTTCTCGATTGAGAGAGATCGCTGCCGTAAGTACCCCTCGAGAACTCATTCCCAATGTTTGGTTTTCCAACTTTGCGAAACTGCGTACGAGCAGCATGGCTCCTGCCATCAGAATCATGCTCGCTGCCACCTGCATCACCACTATGCCGCGCCGTAGCAGTGCTCGTGTCTGCGATCCTGGCTCCCTTGCCGCCAGCGCAAGTGCCCTCGGTCTGAAGAGTGCCGGACCCAGCCCAAACACCACCCCCGCCGCAAGCCCCAGTACAGCCGTGAACGCAACGATGCGCAAATCGATCTGCGCCTTCGCTAAGAATGGTAGGCTCGACGGCGCAATCTCCACGAACAGCCGGAGCAACCCTTCTGCAACAACGCATCCCGCCGCCGCTCCCCCGATCGCGAGCAAAACAGACTCCGTCATCAACTGCCGCACAAGTCCGGCACGTGTCGCGCCCAGCGCCGACCGCACTGCAAGCTCCCTCTCCCGCGCGCCTGCGCGTGCCAACAGCAGGCTGGCGACATTTGCGCATGCAATCAGAAGCACCGCTACCACGGCTCCCAGCAAAATCCAGCCAACCAGCCGCACATCCTGCATCTGCCGGTCTCGAATCGATCGGACCCGCAAATGAACTTCGCTACGGAACCGCTGTGGGGCAAGATTCAATGAATAGTCAAATAGCGGCTTCAACTGCTCAGCCGCTTGCTGCATCGAAATACCCGGCTTCAATCGCCCAAAAGCGTGCATAACGCGTCCAGGATCTGCTTTGCGCTCTGCGGCGACATCGAGGGCTTCCGGTTGGAGGATGTCCGCTTTCTCCAGCGTAGGCATTTCGAAGTCTTTGGGAAGCACTCCAATGATGCGAACAGAATGCGTGTCGATAGCAACAATGCGGTTCAGAATTGCGGGATCGCAACCGAATTGAGACGCCCAGAGCGCATAGGAGATGAGGGCAGCCTTGGGGCCATTAGGCCGGTCTTCTTCGGGCAGAAAGTTGCGTCCGAGTACCGGAGAGACGCCCAGCGTAGGCAAGAAGTTCTGCTCGACATTTGCGCAACTCAATCGTTGCGGGTTGCGCTCAGTTAGGTCACACTCATTTACTCCCGTCTCAGAAGTCAAAGAGGTGAACGGCGTTTCATTGTCCTGCCACACGTAGTACGAGCCGCCCAGCATGAACTCCTGCGGAATAATCGGCGCCGTCAGTCCCACTGACACGAGTTGCTCCGGGTGCGCATACGGCAAACTCCGAAACAGAATCCGGTCCACCACACTGAATACCGCCGTAGTTGCCCCAATTCCAAGTGCCAGCGTCAGCACCGCCGTAATCGCAAACACCGGATTCCGCCGAAATCCGCGCAGTGCATACCGCACATCCCGCGCCACGCTTTCCAGCACCGGCAGTGTCGCCCGATCCCGGTACGCCTGCTTGGCCTGCTCCGCTCCTCCGAGCCGAAGCAACGCTTGGCGCTTTGCCTCCGCTTCCCTCAATCCCGCGACTACGCCATCATGCGTGTGCTCCGCGATGTGAGCCTCAAGTTCTTCCTCGAACTCACCTGCAGCTCGCCCACCTCCAAACAGCCCACGGACTCTGATCCAAAGCGCGCGCAACCTCCGCATCCTGACCTCCCGCGCAACTCGCCCGCCTTCCAGTCTTCCTAATTCGCTCACAGCCATTCGGGCACCGCCCGCAATGTGCCCCGTTCATCGCTTTTTGCGATGAGCGGGATCGGCTTCGCGTCCTAATCCGCCCGTAGCGCCTCCATCGGATCCACACCCGCCGCCCGCCGCGCTGGAACCCATGCAGCGGTCACAGCCACCAGAGCCATCAGCACCGGCACCGTCCCGAACGTCAGAGGATCGACCGCGCTCACCTCAAACAAAAAGCTGTGCAGAACCCGGCTCAGTGCAATCGCGCCTGCCAGCCCCGCCACACTCCCCGCCAACGCCAGAAACAAGCTCTCCCGCACCACGCCCATCACGATCTGCCACCGCTGAGCTCCCAGCGCCAGCCGCAGCCCAATCTCCCTTGTCCGCCAGCTCACGATATATGCAATCAGGCTGTACACCCCCACCGCCCCAATCACAATCGCCAGCGCGCCGAACCCAAGCAGCAGAACAGCCAGTGCCCGCGGCGCCGCCACCGAGTTCGAGACAAGGTCGTCCATCGTCCTCACCCGCGTCACAGGGACGAGCGAATTCACACTCGCCACCGCGCTCCTGAGCCCCGCAGCCGTCTCGCTCGCGCTCGTACGCGTCCGAAGCACCGCATACATTACCGGCTGATCCCGATCCGTGGTCAGCGGCAGAAACACCTCATCCTTGAACCCCTCCTGCAGCCCACCCTCAAGCGCATTCCGCACCACGCCAACCACAACCGAGGCCTTCTCCGGATTCCACACTGCCGGCGTTTTCTCATCCACCACATCCAGCAAATGCTTCCCGATCGCATTCTGTCCCGGCCACAATCGCTGGGCCATGTGCTCATTCACCACCACCGCATGAGTCGTCCCCGAAACATCCTGCTGATCCAGCAGTCTTCCGCGCACCACCTGCACGCCCAACACGTCGAAATACCCCGGCGAAACTACTCTGCTCGTCGCCAGCAGCGCTCCCTGCCTCGCATCGCGAGGATGATCCTCTGCGTCGAACACATAGTTATCCGCTCGCCCACTCAACGGGAGCGAGTCCACCAGCGCCGCGCTCTCCACGCCCGCAATTCCCCGCGACCGGTCCATCACCGCATCAAAAAACGCCCCGCACTTTCCCTTCTCCTTGCACGAGGCCGCGTCCAGCGCCACCTCCGCTGTAACAATGTGATCCGTCCGGAATCCCGGATCAACCTTCGTGATCCGATAAAGACTGTGCAGCACCAGCCCCGCAGCCGTAATCACAACCACCGTTAGCCCGATTTGCGCCATCACCAGAATCTTCGAAATTCCAAATCGCGATCCTTGTCCCGCCAGCCCGCGTCCATCCATGCGCAGGGTGCTCAGCAGATTCATTCCCGCCATCTTCACCGAAGGAATCAAACCGAATACCAGCCCCGCAAACACTGACGCGCCCAGCGTAAAAGCTACGTCCCCCCAATGCAGCGACACATCCTGGATTCGCGGTGTATCCGCCGGCAGCAACCCTACAAAAATCCTCAAGCTCGCCGCTGCCGCTCCCAGCCCAACCGCGCCCGCCGTCAGCCCCACCACCACACTCTCTGACAACAGCTGCTGCACCAGCCTCTTTCCGGAAGCACCCAGCGCGCTCCGCACCGCAATCTCGCGCTCGCGCGCGCTTGCCCGCGCAAGCATTAGGTTCGCAACATTCGCACACGCAATCAGCAGGATCAATCCCACCGCTCCAAACAGCAGCAGCAGCCGCGGCCGCATCGCCCCAGTCTGCGACTCCAGCAGCGGCACCACACTCATATCCGAAGCCCAGATATCCGGCATTCGAAACGGAAACACCGGCAGCAGCACAGCATGCAGCCTCCTCAACTCCGCCTGCGCCTGCGCCGGTGTAGCTCCATCCGTCAGCCGGCCAAACCCACGCAGATCAAAGTTGAACCAGGGATCGAATACATCTCCGCCCTTGTACGACACCGGAACAACAAACTGCGTGTCCGCATACGGAAAATGCACGCCCGCCGGCATCACTCCAATCACTCGCCGCGAAACGCCATCAATCCGAATCTGCCGCCCGATCGCCCCCGTTTCTCCGCCAAAATGCTGCCGCCAATATCCGTAGCTCAGCACAACATCGTGATCTTCTCCGGCAACAGCATCCTGCGCGGAGAAGAAACTCCCCGTCGCCGGCCTGACACCGAGCACATCGAATGCATTCACAGTCACCGTCGCTCCAAACACCCGCTCCGGCACATCTGCATCCGTAATATTCGACTCCGCGTCTGGCCCGTATCCCGCCACCGACTTCAGAGCAGTAGCATGGCTTCCAAGCTCCCGAATCCATCCTTTCGGAAACACCGGGGCATTCGTCCCCGCAATCCGCACCAGCCTCTCCTGCCGAGCGTACGGCAAGGGTCGCAGCAGAATCGAATCCACCAGCGTATAGATCACCGCATTTGCGCCAATCCCCAGAGCCAGCGTCAGCACCGCCGTAATGGTGAATCCGGGCGCTCTCCTCATCTGCCGCAACGCAAAACGGAAATCCTGCAGAAAGCTCTCGAGCGGCGGCAGTGTCGCCCTCTCCCGGTAAACCTGTCTCGCCTGTTCCGCTCCGCCCAGCCTCATCAGTGCCTCCCTTCGCGCTTCATCCCTGCTCGCTCCTGCACGCACTCGCGCCTCGACATCCATGGCGATGTGGCTCTCTAACTCCGCGTCGAATTCAATAGCCTCCCGCCGCACAAAGACACCCCGCACTCGCAACCAGAACGCCCGCTGTTTTCCCAATTCCAAACTCCTCTACTCCGTCCGAAGTGCCTGCACTGGATCCACCAATGCTGCCCGCCGTGCCGGCAGCCAGCACGCAATCGCCGCAATCAGCCCAAGAAACACCGGCACCGCCACAAATGTCACCCCATCATGCGGGTTGATCCCATACAAAAAACTCGATGCAAAGCGCGAAACCATCCACGCGACGGGCCACCCCAGCGCCATCGCAATCAGGGCCAGCACCATCCCCTGGCGAACGACAAGGCCCGCCACGTTGCCACTCCGCGCTCCCAGCGCCATACGAATCCCGATCTCGCGCGTACGCCGGCTCACGGCATAGCTCATCACTCCGTACAGCCCCACAGCCGCCAGCACCAGCCCGATCCCGCCAAACACACCAAACAACGTCGCAGCCAATCGAGGCAGGAAGTACGCCGACCGCACATGCTCCTCCATCGTCTCCTCGTTGTAGATCGCGATGTTCTTATCGATGGCGTAGATCTGTCGCCGCACTGCCTCCCCTAGCGCTGCGGGGTTTCCCGGCGTATGCACCACCAGCGTGTAGCCCATCCCTGATGGATCTTCGGCAATACTCTGGTCCAGGCTCCGGTAAAGCATTGGCCGCGTATCTTCTCCAATGGTGCGTGACTTCGCATTGCCAACCACTCCCACAATTTCGTAATCCCAGTGCCCGCCGTGCACATGCTGCCCGATCGGATTGCCGCCCGGAAACATCGTGTCTGCGAATGCCTTGTTCACCACGGCAACGCGCGGGGCATTCGCAGCCTCGTTTGCAAAATCCCGCCCGGCCAGTATCGGAATCCCCAGCGCCGCGAAGTATCCCCGCGTGGTCATATAGAGATCCGTCATCGCATGCGGCGAGTCTTTTCCTTCACTCCCAGAGATCGTGAAACCGTCACTGCGATGTCCGCCCGACAACACCGCCACATCTGTCGACACAGCCGCGTCGACGCCCGGCAGGGCCGCAACGCGTTGCCGCAGCTCACGCATAAACCGGCTGATCTGCTCCGGCGTGTACCCATTCAGCCGCGGATCGACTGACATCAACAGCAATCCTTGTGAGCGAAATCCGAGATCGATATTCGCCGCACTCTGCATGCTGCGCAGAAAGAGCCCGGTGACGCAAAGCAGCACCACCGACATCGCAACCTGGGCAATCACCAGAACATTCCGCAGGCCTACTCGCCTTCCCGGCCGCGCCAGCGCATCCTCTCCCTTAAGCGCATTCGCCAGCATCGGCCGCGAGGCAGCCCATGCCGGGGCCATTCCCAGCAGCACGCCGCAAACGATACTCACTCCCAGCGTGTACGCCAGAGTCCGCCAGTCCAGCGCCACATTCAAATTCAGTGGCACCGGCGCGGGCACCCGAAATGCCGAAAGCGTCTGCGTCGACCAGAGCGACAGAAACACTCCTAAAGCTCCGCCCGCAATTCCCAGCAGCGTGCTCTCCATCAGCAGTTGCCGTTGCAGTCGCGCCCGCGTCGCGCCAAGCGCCAGCTTTACCGCCATCTCTCTCTGCCGCCCCGCCGCTTTCGCAAACAGCAGATTTGCGACATTCGCTCCCGCAATCGCCAACAGCAGAACAACGATCACGCCCAACGCCGATAAAAAGGTAAGCACCGTCGTCCGCTGGCGGGGAGCCAGAGAACCGGCCTGCTCGAACACAAACGCATTGTCCTTATCCGTCTTCGGGTACTCAGCCGCAAAGCGGCGCGCCATCGTATCAAGCTCGCTCGCGGCCTGCGTCCGCGTCGTTCCATCACGAAGCCGCGCAATCACCTCCAGCCAGTGGTACTCGCGCGATTGTTGCGGAGGCAGGCTCGCCGCCAGCTGCGGTGCGATACCCAGCGGCACCCAGAACTGCGTATCAAGAATCTGATCCACGCTGTGAAACGACGCCGGTGCAATGCCCACCACTGTGTACGACCGTCCCGACAGCGTAATGTTCTTCCCCACGATCTCCGGGTCGCTTCCGTAACGGCTCTGCCACAGCCTCGCGCTCATCACGATCATCGGTGCTAGGTTTTCCGACTGGGCAAATCCTCGTCCTCTCACCATCGACAGTTCCAGCACGTCGAAGAAGTTCGTCGTCACCGCCTGCCCCCAGACGCGCTCCGGCTCGCTTCCCCCGCTTATCGATACCGGCAGCGGTTCAGAAAACCACGCCGCCACTCCCGAAAACGACTTCGCCTGGTCGCGAATATCTTCAAAGAGGGGCAACGGAAACGCATTGCAACAACGCTCCCCGCGCTCCGCAACATGCAGAGAGAGCAGAGTCTCCGGATTCCCCACAGGCGCCGGCCGCAGCACAAACCTGCTCACCATAGCGAAGATCGTTGCATTCGCCCCAATCCCCAGTCCTATCGAAATCACCGCCACCATCGTGATCGCCGGATGCTTCGCTAGTGTCCGCACCGCATACCGCAGATCGCGACCGACGTTCTCAATCCACGGCACCGTCCGCCCTTCCCGCCGCGCCTGCTTCGCCTGCTCCACTCCGCCTAGCTGCATCAACGCCCGCCTCCGAGCCTCCGCCTCGCTCAGCCCCGCACGCATGCCGTCCTCTGCTTGCATCGCAACATGCGACTCGAGCTCCGCCGAAAACTCCTCATCCGCGCGCGACCACCGCACCATCCCAACCACCCGAATCCAAACTGCGCGAAGCTTCCTCAACTCGTCCTCCCTACTCCGTCCGCAATGCCTGCATCGGCTCAATCGAAGCCGCCCGCCTCGCCGGCACCAGTCTCGCCCTATCCCGCTGTGCCTGCCGCGCCTGCTCCGCTCTGCCCAGCTTCATCCAGCCCGGCCGCAATACCCGCGTCCGTGTCATCGCAACGTGCAATTCAAGTTCCTCATCGAAATCGCTCCCGCCATCACGTCCGCGCACACTGCGCGCCAACCGAAGCAGCAGCGCCCGAGTCTTGGCAAACACAGAACTCATCCAGCCGTTCTCCTACGCCTCTTCCGCCGGCGTGAGAAATCGCGACAGAATCTCCGTAGTCTGCTCCCAGTCCGCCGTCGCCCTGCGCACCTGCTTCTGCCCCGCCTTGGTCAACTCGTAAAACTTCGCCTTGCGGTTGTTGTCCGAAGTTCCCCAATGCGACCGCACATATCCCTCCTGCTCCAGCTTCAGCAGCGCGGGATAAAGCGTTCCATAGTTCAGCTGCAGCAGGTCGCCGCTTGTCTGCTCGATGCGCCGCGCCAGTCCGTACCCGTGCTGCGGTCCCATCGTCTCCAGCGTCTTCAAGATCATTAGCGCCAGCGTGCCCTGCCAAACGTCCGTCTTGTCGCCCATTCTTCGCTCCTATGGGTCTGCAATAGGAGCACTCTACGCTTCCTTCTATGGGAACGCAATAGGAACAATGCGCTTCACTCCATACTTGTGACGAACGGCGCAGATGCAACTCGCGTGTTAGCCTTGCCACAACAACGCCGCCAAACGTCGATCCGGAGCCTCAACCTCATGAACCATGGTATTTTCGCGCTCGCCGCACTCACCACAGTCGTCGGTGGTCTCTCTGCCCAAGCCCCATCCGATCCCGCTGCGTCCGTCTTTGTGCCCGCCATCAAAACCGGCGTCACCGCCATGACCGCCATGTCCCTGGACCTGCTCAAGTAGCAGTCCTGTCTCATAACATCGGGACACTACGGGAGCAAAGCAACTTCGTTGTCCAACAAATAACGACTGGCATCCCGACCGGAGGTCGCCGCAGGCGACCGCAGCGGAGGGACCCGCAGTTGCTCTGGATCTCTAGTTAGCCAAATTGCCCACAAAGCCGTGTTCGCGATGAACTCAGATGCGCGATCAGTGTACGGGGCACTGCGAGTCAGGCGTGCCCGTGGGGTTCGGCCGCAAAGTGATCTCTACTCAACAGTCATCGCCCTCGCAGATCCCCTGAGAAGTCTGTTGGAAGAGCCTCGTGGGGACTGGAACAATCCTGTACCTGCCGGCCTTCACACGACGGAAGTTGAACTTTCCCTCACGATTGGTCATCACCTTTGCAACGGCTAGCTGCTTGATGGGCGTAAGGTACAGACGCAGCTCGACCGGCGAGTTTTGAAGCGGAGCCCCGTTCTGATCGAGCACGCGTCGGGAAATTTTCCCATCTTGTGGCAATCGGTAATTTGGTTCGAACTCTTGCTTCTCGCAATAGGGCGGATCGAGCGGAACAGTCTGCACCAGTTGGCTCCTCGCGAACGTTGCCCCAGCGACGAAACAGAGACCGGCGATGTGAATCCTCTTGATGACCACGGGGTTCAGCGTCACCGCTGACTCTCTCGAACCTTCACTTTCCCGGCTCAACCAGCGCCCCATACACCACACCCCTGCTCAAATACTGCAGATTCTCCGTATTCGGCCCGCCGCCCATCCGCTGAATCATGCCCACAAACACCACATCATTCATCGGATCAATCCAGAACCACGTCCCCGCCGCGCCATCCCAGAAAAACGTCCCCTTCCCCTCCGGCAGATTCGCCGCGCCCGGATCGAACACCACCGCGCAGTTATACCCGTACCCAAACCCTGGCCGCATCCTCTGTGATCCGATTCCGAATCCCCCATCGAGCAGCTTATCCGCAAGGTGATTCGCGCTCATCAGTCGCACGCTCGCCGGCGACAGCAGCCGCGTCCCATTCAGATGGCCGTCATGCGCCAGCATCTCCGCGAACCGAAAATAATCCTCCGCTGTCGAAACCATTCCCCCGCCACCTGACGCCAGCGTCGGCTCATGCGCAAAGTCACGCCGATTCACCGTCATCGGCCCGTGATCCGACAAACCGCCATTCGGCTCCACGTAATACACCGTCGCAAACCTCGACCACTTATCCTCTGGCACGAAGAAACCCGCATCCTTCATCCCCAACGGCTTGAAAATCTCCTCGCGATAAAACTCCGGCAGCGTCTTCCCCGAGAGTTTCTCCACGATGTACCCCTGGATATCCATCGACACCGAGTACACCCACTTCGTTCCCGGCTGATACAGCAGAGGCAGCCCACCAAGTTTCGTCACGAACTCATGCAGATCCTTCGACTCGAACAGGTGCGCGTCCTTCACCATCTGGTCCACCGGCGTGTTCCCGAAAATCCCATACGTAAACCCCGCCGTATGCGTCATCAGCTCCGCCATCGTCGGCGCATGCACCGGATCCTCGAGGATCATCTTTCCGCTCGCATCCGTCCCCGCATACACCTTCAAATGCGCAAACTCCGGCACGTACTTCGCAATCGGATCCGATGGCAGCCACTTGCCCTGCTCGTACAGCTTCATCATCGCGACCGCCGTCACCACCTTCGTCATCGAGTAGTCCCGGAAGATCGTGTCCTTCGTCATCTCCTCATGCTTCTCGATGTTGCGCATCCCATACGTCCGGTAGTCGACCACCTTCCCATGCCGCGCCAGGATCGTCACCACACCAGCTACCTGCTGATTCTTCACCGCCTCTTCCATCAGCGTATGCAGCCGCTCCAATCCCTCCGTCGAAAAGCCTACTGTCTCCGGCTTCACCAGCGTCATATCAACGCTGGTCCTCAAACTCCCGTTGTCTCCTGTGGCAGCACTCTGCCCCGCACTCACCCATGAACCCGACATCAACACAGCGCCTGCCACCACAGTCACAACAACGCGATCAATTCGCACTAGTCCCTCCGCCCTTTCCACGACGCACCTTTATACCAAAACAAAGACCAGAACCTCGCTGCCGGAATTCACCGGCACCAAAATCCTGGCCTATTCTTACGCTAGGTCCCTGAACTCTCGTTACCTTGTCCCCTCGTTACCTCGTTCCCTGCCCTTTAGTAAATGAGCTTCAACGAAAACTGAATCTGCCGCGACGTCCCGGCCGTCTTGCTGATCTTGCCGAATCCGTTATCTGTGATCGTCGCCTTTGGAACCCCATCCACCGTATTGATCGCCACACCCAGAATGTTCGCCGGCGTGCTCATGTTCACAATGTTGAACAGATTGAATAGCTCCGTACGGAACTGCAGATCCATCCGCTCGGCGCCGCTGGCTCGCCGTCCGAACGGCGTGTCCTTAATGAACGCAAAATCGAAGTTATAGAAAGCCGGTCCACGAAACGTGTTTCGTCCGAGCGTTCCAAACCTACCCATATTCGGACCCGTCCCTCCCGGCACGCCCACCGGAATGCTGAAGTACTTCGAACCATTCTCCGCACCAGCGCCAAAATAGTCCTTCCGATCTTCGCGCCCGGACGAGAGATGCGGCTTCGCGATCTGGTCAGGCCGATCCACACCCATCGAGCCCGCACCTGTCTGCTGGATGCCCGAATACACCGTAAACGGCGCTCCTGAACTGATGCTCGAAATGCTCAGCATCTCCCAACCGTCCGTAAGTTTCCTGCTGATGGGTTTCAGGAAATTCACGCTCTCCAGATGCAGATCTTGTGCCAGGCTCAGTCCGAACCCATTCGTAATATCGAAGTTCGAGGGCCCCTTCTCCGGATGAGTATCGAAAGGATCCTGCGACAATCCCGAGGCCACCGCCCCTGTCGCTCCCACCCCGCCGAGCACCAGGCTTGTCGTGTCGATCGACTTGCTCCACGTATAGCTGGCCTGAATTCCCGGTCCTCCATGCGGCACCGTCCCGGACAGCGAAGTCTGAAGCGCATGGTAAGTTGAGTGCGAATCACCCGTGATCGCCGTCTCCGTTCCGAACCCGCCAATGATGCTCCCGGCGCTGTCGAATTTCGTATGCGGCGCAAATTGCTCCGTCGCTCCCGGATAACCGTTTGGCGACGTCCAACGCGGCAACCTTACCGCAGCCGTCCCTACATAGGCAGCATTTGCCGTCATATTTCCGAGCTTCCGTTCCAGCCCCGCCGTCCAGGTATACAGCCATGCATTTCCGAACCGAGGATCGATCCCCTGCAGTGTCAGAGGAATGATGTTCGGCGAATCCGTCAGCGCTGCCATGTCCCGCTCATACCGGTCCACATCCATCACCGTGTTTGCCGGCACGTCCTTGGTCTTTCCTGAAGCAAACACGTCCTTTCCGTCCGGCGTGTACGTTGTCGGGACCTGCGCCGGCGTGATCGTGAATCCATATGGCAGAGGGTTCTCAGCCGATGAGACCTGCCGCGGATAAACCGCAAATGGAGTCGCTCCTGTCAGAAAATTGTCCTGCCAGATGTTCGGCGGAACCGCCATGATGCTGCCGCCTGCATGCGCCGTCAGGTTGTTCGTCACCTGCCAGCTTGCTTGAATTCGCGGCTCCCATCCGTCATATTGCTTGTGATATCCGGGCTGCGGGTTGATCAGATACTGCTGATCGCCCGTCAGAGAACTGAATCGCGAAGTCCTTCCCGCCCGTTCTGAAATCGGCGTATAGACATCCCACCGAATTCCGTAATCCAGTGTGAACCTCGGCGTCACTTTCCACGTGTCCTGAACCCACCACGCATAGTTCTCGCGATTGATCGCTGCCGGCCCCATGTGCTCGCCCGTCGAGACAAAACTCGGCGCCACGGCTACTGTGTACGTGAACGGGCTTCCTGACAGAAAGCCTGAAAGCGTGTCGGGTAGCGGATCGCCAACATTGATGTTGTGGTTTCCGCTCGCCGATGCAATCGCCTCCGTCGCATACGCGGTACCACCGCCAAACCCGTACTCCCCATTCGGGCTCGTTCCAAAGTACGTCGTGTCGCGGTTGATGCGTGCCTCCACTCCAGCCCGAATCGCATGCCTGCCCGTCACAAACGAAACCGTCTGGCGCCCGTGAAACAGATTGCCGTAGGCCTGCATCACCGAACCTGCCGCGCTATTGAACGCTTCGAACAATCCATCGGCGAACTTCACACCCGGATCCGTATGGTTCGGCGTCGGAAACCCAGGCGTAGTCCGCGTAATGCTGATCAGCGACTCCAGCGTCATCCGCGGTGAAACCGTCCGCGTCCAGCTGCCCAGAACATTTCGCTGCCGGTCGAGGTATTCCACGGCAAACGAAGGATCGATCGCCGTCTGATCGGGGTTCGTCGTGGGCCCCGTCAGATTGTTGTAGTTGAACCGCGCCAGAAACTGATCCTTTGACGAAATCTTGTGATCGATCCTTATCGAGAACTGATTCGCATTCGTCACCACCTTCGACGCCGTCGCATACGTGTTTGCCCCGTACGAGCCCGTCGGCAGATTCGGCAACGGATACCGCGCAAGAATCGCCGCGATCGCTGGATTCACCGGGATCGCCAGCGTATCCGTCGTTCCATCTGCGAACTTCAGCGTGTCGTTCACGATGCTGCTGCCCGCTGCCGGCCGCTGATCTGCTGATGGAACCGGCATCACCTGGGTCGTTCCCAGCACTTGCCGGAATCCCTGGTACTGCACGAAGTAAAAACTCCGCTTCCGTCCGTCATAGATATGCGGCACAAACACTGGCCCGCCATTTGTAAACCCGAACTCATTTCTCCGGAACGGCGGAATCCTTCCCGGATAAGCTGGCGTCGGATGATCAAAGTAGTTCCGTGCATCGAAAGACGAATTCCGCACGAACTCAAAGAACGACCCATGGAATCCGCTCGCGCCTGACCGCGTATGAATGTTGGTGAACCCAGCCGCACCGCGACCGATTTCTGCTGGCAGCCATCCCGAGCTCGAATCGATCCCTTCAACTGCATCTACATTGAAGTTTGAGAATGTCGCGCCGCCCATCTCCGGATCGCTGACGTCCGCCCCGTCCATCGCAAACGTCGCTTCCACACCACGCTGTCCGTTGATCGCAAACTGCGCCGTAAAGTTGGTCGCACCGTTCGCGTCCGTCATCGTGCCCGCTGCCAGCAGAAGTAGCGTGCTGAAGTCGCGCTTGTTCAGCGGCAGTTCACTCACCGCCTGGCTCGACAGCTCTTCGCCTCCGGTCCCGGACTTCTCTTTGTGGTCAGTCAGCGTGCTGACGCTCAATTCGCCACGACCAGCCAGCGTCAACAGCGCCTCCGGCCCATTCACCTTTACATCGACGGGCTGGCCGCTGCTCGCCTTCGCGTCCTTCGCTGCCACCGTGAGGCGGTAGCTTCCCTCGGGGACCTGCATCGTGAAACGACCGTTCGTGTCCGTCCGCGCCTCACCTTTGCCGCGCTCGGAACTGAGCGTAACCTTCGCATCGGCGATCGGCGCCCCACCCGCATTGCGCAGCACACCGCTCCACGGCACCTGCGCCAACGATTGCGCAGACCCGGACGCCATCATCATCAAAACGAAAATTGCTAGAGAGCAAAAGGACTTGGAGGCCCACCGGCGCCTCACAGTGGGCGTATACAAAAACTCTGTTTTCACTGGACTACCCTAATAATGGCGATGTGCCCCGCGCGGATCCTCTGTTCCCGTCTCTTCCCGCAGAACTCCCCAGAATTATAGTCCTCGCACCTCTGCTAAAACCTTTTTGCAGAACTCCTTTGTGATCAACGTTCCAGCTGAGCCAAGCCGTCCGAACCCGGTCAGAGTCCCATTCATCGCAGGGATGAGTGGGCGGGACAAGCCTGCCCGTCAGCCGGATATCGCTGTCGAATCGCGCTCAAAGCTTTTTCCGATAGTGCACACACCGGTCCACCACCTCATACCCCAGCGCTGAATGCGCCTGTTGCGAAACCACGTTGTCGATCACCGCATCCGATCCCATCTCCACGCACCCGAACCCCCGCGCCCATTCCTCCGCCGCCGTAATCAGCTTTGCCCCAACTCCGCTCCGCCGGTACTCTTCCGTGACATACCATCCTTCGACGTACCCCACCGCCTGTGCCGGATCACACCCATCCGCATGCGACCGCAAGTCGACCTCCACGAACCCAACCACGCCATCACTCCCCGCTTCTGCCACCAGCACCGCAATCGGCATCGTCAACTTCGCCGCCCCATCCAGGATTGAACGCACTTCCTTCCCATGTTCCTCAACGGACCCCGCCGGCCAAAGCGAATGAAACATCCGCGCCAGCCGTTCGCGATCTACCAGCCGCGCCGTCCTGATCTGGATCTCCTTCTCCATCGCAAACTCCGCTCGCTTTCATGAACCCTGCATTCGATTGCTCCGGAGCCGCCAAAGTTACACATCAACTTCTGCGTAGATGTCTCGGTACATTTCGATGAAACGATTCATCCTCGCCGTTCACCACCCTTGTTCCCTGTCTCCTCCCACATTCGTGCTACTTCACGCAACTCTCTAAACGAACCGCGGTCTTTATCAACAGAAAGCGCACCATCATGATCACGAAAGTCAAGAACGCAATAATCCCCCTCAACCATGCTGTACTTTGCCTCGACTGCAACAGCATCAGCGACGGCAATCGCGAGTGTCCTTTCTGCTCCTCCCGAGCCCTCATGAATCTAGGTGCCATTCTCGACCGCCCCGCCGAGACCGCTCCCTCCCGAAACCTGGCCGTCGCCGCATAGCAGCCCGCATAAATGACTCCAAGTGGCCCGAAGCGAACGACTCCTGACACTAAACTGGGGAGTGGCCACCACCCCAACCCGTCATCTTCAAGCAATTCGTACCTGGCTCGTCCTTTTCATCATCGGGCTCATCCTCAGCGGCATCACCGCCTTCCCGCTCGAGCGAGAGACAGACATCCTCAATCAGATCTTTCACGTTGCCCCGGCTCCCCCACGCGCCAGCGAACCCGCTCTTCACATCTGGCTCCGCCGCGTTCACAACGGCATCGTCAGCACCAACCAGTCATACCCCTTCATGGCTTACGGGACTGACTGGCTCGCCTTCGCCCATCTCGTCATCGCCGTCGCTTTCATCGGTCCCCTCATCGACCCGGTCCGCAACAAATGGGTGCTCCAATTCGGCATCATTGCTTGCGCTGGGGTCATCCCCCTTGCCCTTATCGCCGGTCCAATTCGCGGCATACCTCTATACTGGCGGCTCATCGACTGCAGCTTCGGAATCATCGGCGTCATCCCTCTCCTCATCTGTCTCCACCACGTCCGCCGAATCGAACGCTCTCCCGCTCCTTACAATTGAATCTGCGTGAGCGAAGAAAAACCTGCCACTCCAGAAGTCACGGCGGCCATCGTCGATACCATCGCCGCCATCTCCACACCGCCCGGCCGGGGTGGCATCGGCATCGTCCGCCTCAACGGCCCCGAGTCCGCATCCATTGCCGCCCAGCTAGTCCGCCTCCGCCAGCCCCTCGAGCACGCACGAGCCCGCCTCGCCTCCGTACTCGACGAATCAACAGACGACTCCATTGACGAAGCCGTAGTCACCTTGTTCGCTGCCCCCAACTCCTACACTGGCGACGACCTGGTCGAGATCGCCGCGCACGGCTCTCCCGTGGTCCTCGACCTCCTCCTTCGCCGCGCCCTTTCTCTAGGAGCCCGCCTGGCAAACCCCGGTGAGTTCACCGAGCGCGCCTTCCTTTCCGGCAAGCTCGACCTCACCCAGGCCGAAGCCGTCCGCGACCTGATCGAAGCCCAGACCCTCACCCAGGCCCGCCAGGCCGCCAGTCAGATGGGCGGCGCACTCAGCCGCCGTGTCGCTCCTATCAAGCAATCCCTCGTCGAACTCATCGCCCTTCTCGAAGCCGGCATCGACTTCGGCGAAGACGACGTCGATGTCACTCCTCAACCGGAAATCGCACGTCGCATCGACCAACTCATTCCGCCGCTCGCCGCCCTCGAAGCCTCCTTCGCCCGCGGCCGCATCGTTCACGACGGACTAACCATGGCCATCGTTGGCCGTCCCAACGCCGGCAAAAGCTCTCTCTTCAACCGCCTCGTCGAGCGCGACCGCGCTATCGTCACCCCGATCCCCGGCACCACTCGCGACCTCGTCACCGAGCGCATCTCTCTCGACGGAATCCCCCTCGAGCTCGTCGACACCGCCGGCATTCGCGACACTTTGGAGGAGATCGAGCAGCTCGGCATCGAGCGCTCGCGCCAGGCCATCGCTGACGCCGCCATCGTCCTCATCGTCCTCGATGCCACCCAGCCACTCAACCACGAGGAGCGCACTTTGCTCGCCGCAGTCCAGGACCGCAGCGCGCTCGTCGCAATCAACAAAAGCGATCTCGCCTCAAATCCAGAAGGCAAAACCGTCATCCACACCGACGAATCCGCGGCTGGCGAATTCCACCTTCCCGCGATTCCCACCTCTGCGCTCACCGGCAACGGAATCAGCGTACTCCGTGAGAAGATTCTCCAACTATCCACTGGCGGAGCCGCCGCAGAACCGGGTCTCCTCACCAACCTTCGCCAGCAGCAGACCATCATCACGGCCCGCACAGCCCTCGAAGACTCCCGCCACGCCACCCACTCCAGCATTCCCCACGAGATGATCCTGCTCGATCTCTACCGCTCCCTGTGGGCACTAGACTCCCTTACCGGCCAAACCACTCCCGACGACATTCTCAACCTGATCTTCACCACCTTCTGCATCGGAAAATAAAAGGTCCCCCCGGTTCTCACCCGCAGGCTCATCGCCTATAGTTCAGTAGACGATCTCATCCGAGTCTCCCGAATGCTACTCGCCACTCTCGGCGCGCTCACGATCTTCGCTCTGATGGCAGCGATCCTCAGCAAGAGGGTCTCCCCCATCGTCGCGCTCGTCGTAATTCCAGTTGTCGCTTCGCTCCTCGGCGGCTTCGGCCTGCGCACCGGAAAATTTATGATCGCCGGCATTGAGAGCATCTCCGGCGTCATCGCCATGTTCGTCTTCGCGATCCTCTTCTTCGGCACCATGACGGATGCAGGGATGCTCAAGCCCCTCATCGCCTGGCTCCTCCGCACCATTGGCCGCAAACCCTCCCGCATCGTCCCCGGCACAGCCCTGCTCGCCCTCCTCGTTCACCTCGATGGATCAGGGGCGGTCACCTTCCTCGTCACCATCCCCGCTGTCCTCCCACTTTATGACGAGCTCGGCATCGACCGTCGAATCCTCGCCTGCGTCGCGTCCATGGCGGCGGGCGTCAACTTCCTTCCCTGGACTGGCCCCACACTCCGTGCTTCTGCCGCGCTCCACCTCTCGCTCTCAGCCCTCTTCACACCTCTCATCGCAGTGCAGATCGTAGGCCTCAGCTTCGTATTCGCCACGTCATGGATGCTCGGCCTCCGCGAAGAACGCCGACTGCAAACGCAGCCTGCACCCGCCTACAAACATCCCGGCCAATCCCTCTCCGAAGACAAACCCGTCCGCCCCCGCTTCTTCCTGGTCAATTCCCTCATCACCCTCGTGGTCCTTGGCATCATGATCAGTGGCCGCATCGACCCCGCAATCGCATTCATGTTCGGCACAGTGATTGCTCTTACGCTCAATTTCCCAGGCCTCAAAGTTCAGCAGGAACGCATTGCCGCACACGCACCAGCAGCAATCCTGATGGCCAGCATTCTCTTCGCCGCCGGCTCTTTCACCGGCATCATGAAAGGGACCGGCATGGTGACTGCCATGGCTTCAGCGGCCGTCAACCATCTCCCGCAGCATGGCATCCGACTCATTCCTCTGTGTCTCGCCTCACTCTCCATGCCGCTCAGCCTCTTCTTCGATCCTGATTCCTTCTACTTCGGGGTTCTGCCCGTCCTCGCCAACGCCGCCACTTCCGTCGGTCTGCCAGCCGCGACGGTCGCTCACGCGGCACTGCTCGGCCTCCACACCACTGGATTCCCGGTCAGCCCCCTCACACCCGCCACTTACCTTGTCGTCGGGCTTTCCGACATAACGCTCGCGCAACACCAGCGCTTCTCCATCCCATTCCTCTTCGCCGCGTCTCTCCTCATGACCATCACCGCCGTCCTCCTTCGCGTTATTCCGCTGTAATCTACTCAGCAGTCATGAACACCGTCAGAATCGGATCCGGCGCGGGATACTCAGGCGACAGAATCGACCCCGCAGTCGAGCTCGCCGAAAGAGGCGACATCTCTTATCTCGTCTTCGAGTGTCTCGCCGAACGAACCATCGCCATCGCGCAAAAAGCTCGCCTCCTCGATCCCGCTGCCGGGTACGACCCGCTGCTCGAAGAACGTATGAGAGCCGTTCTGCCCATCTGTGCCGATAGGCACATTCGCATCATCAGCAACATGGGTGCCGCAAACCCCCAGGCCGCAGCCGCAAAAACTCGCGATATTGCGAAGCAACTCGGTCTTCCCGGCCTCCGGATTGCAGCCGTCACGGGCGACGACGTTCTTGAAATCCTCCAAACCGGCCTCAATGTCATCGAAACTCCCGAAGGTCCTCTTCCTCCCGCTGACACATGGCTCTCTGCCAACGCGTACCTTGGCGTCTCTCCGATTCTCGAAGCCCTCCAGAGTAATGCCGATATCATCCTCACCGGCCGCGTCGCCGATCCCGCCCTTTTCCTCGCTCCTCTCATCCACGAGTTCCGCTGGCCTCTCGACAACTGGAACCTCCTGGGGCAGGGAACTGTCGTCGGGCATCTTCTCGAATGCGCAGGCCAGCTCACCGGCGGCTACTTCGCCGACCCCGGCTTCAAAGACGTCCCCAACCTCGACCGCCTCGGCTTCCCCATCGCCGAGGTCAGCTCCGACGGCTCCGCCATCCTCACCAAAGTTGCCGGCTCCGGCGGCTTTCTCAACCGCGCCACCTGCACCGAACAACTCCTCTACGAAATCCAGGACCCGTCCGCCTACTACACTCCCGACGTCATCGCCGATTTCGCTCAAGTCTCATTCGAAGAACTCGGCGACGATCGAGTTCGCGTCTCCGGCGGCGCAGGCCATGCACGCCCCTCGACCCTCAAAGTCTCCATTGGCTATCGCGATGGCTACATCGGCGAAGGTCAGATATCCTACGCCGGACCCAACGCCCTCGCCCGCGCCGAGCTGGCGCGCAACATCCTCACCAAGCGCCTCGCCGGCCACGTCCTTTCCGAGCTTCGCTTCGACTTCATCGGCCTCAACTCCATACACGGTGCACATCTTTCCAGCAACGCACCCGTTCCGTACGAAGTCCGTCTCCGCGCCGCGGGCCGCGCTACCTCACTCGCAACCGCCTCCTGGATCCCTCGCGAGGTTGAAGCTCTCTATACCAACGGCCCCGCAGGCGGCGGAGGTGCTTCCGGATCCACTCGTGAAATCGTCGCCATCACATCGGCTCTTATTCCCCGCGAATCCATCTCGCATCACGTCCAGATATTGGAGTCCTGAAAAATGCTTCTCAACCAGCTCGCTCACGCCCGTACCGGCGACAAAGGAAACATCGTTACCATCTCCCTCATCGCCTATCGCCAGAACGATTTCGGTCTACTCGAAGAGGCAGTCACCGCCGAGCGCGTCGCCGCCCATTTTTCAGAACTCATCGAAGGCCCCGTTCACCGCTACACGCTCCCGCAGCTCGGCGCCTTGAATTTTGCCCTCCATCGCCCACTCTCCAACAGCGTTACCCGATCCCTCGCCCTCGACGCGCACGGCAAATGCCTCGGCTCCGCCCTGCTAGCATTGGAAATTTAATCCCTCGTCTCGAACTACAAGCACAACCTCCCATGATCTTCGATCCCTCTCTCTTCCCCCGCCGCATCGTCTGCCTTTCCGACGAAGCCGCCGAGTTCATCTACCTTCTCGGCGAGCAGCACCGCATCGTCGGCGTTTCCGGCTTTTCCACTCGACCACCGGAAGTACGCTCCAAGCCCAGAGTCTCCACTTTCCGCGAAGCCAACTTCGACGCCATTGCAGCCCTTGATCCCGACCTACTCATCACCTACTCCGACGTACAGGCCGACATCTCCCGCGAAGCCTCCCTGCGCGGCCTCACCGTACTCAACTGCAATCAGCGCAGCCTCGCCGAAATCTACGACACCCTCGCCATGCTCTCCCGTATTCTCGGCAAAGCAGACGAGGGCGACCGTCTCATCGCTCACTATCAATCCAGCCTGCACAAGATCAAGGTCGCAGCGGCGCAGTTTCCCTTCCGCCCGCGCGTTTATTTCGAAGAATGGAACGATCCGCTCATCAGCGGAATTCAATGGGTCGAGGAGCTCATCGAGATCGCAGGCGGCGAGCCCATCTTCCCTGAACTCCGCACCTGCCGCAAAGCAAAAGACCGCGTCGTATCGTGGAGATCCGTCGTCGACCACAACCCAGACGTCATCCTCGCCTCATGGTGCGGCATGAAAGTAACCAAAGACGAAATCGTCGCCCGCCCGGGCGCCGATCAGATCACCGCCGTCCGCACAGGCCAGATCTACGAGATCCCTTCATCCCTCATCCTCCAACCCGGCCCCGCGGCGCTTACTGAAGGAATCCGCATCATCCACGATATTCTCGGAAACTCAGCTCGCGAGATCTCACCGCGCGCCTCGAATCTGGCGAACCTTTAGACACCCTTAACACTCAACGTCTGCGGATCGCGCTTGAGCGGGCCCTAAGGCCGGAAGCCCGGCAGTTCCACCCGCCGCGCCACGTGGTCCTGAATCCAGTGCGGATCCCACCACTCCTTCGGATCGATCTGCACCCCATCCAGCTGCATCGCGAAGTGAATATGGTCTCCACCAGCCATCCCCGTCATGCCGCTTTGTCCCATCACCTGCCCGCGCTTCACCACGTCGCCTTCGTGCACATCGATGTGGCTCAGGTGCCCATAGATCGTCTGCAGCCCATACCCATGGTCGACCACGATGCAGTTTCCATAGATTCCCAGCGGAGCCGCCCACACCACCTTGCCGTCATTCGACGCCTCTACGCCAACATGCTGCGTCACCGCCAGGTCGTATCCCAGGTGCACCTGCTGATCGATCTCTTTCCCCTGGTAGATGTAGTGCCTCAGATCCGCAAACGTGGCCTCAGCTGCTGAGTGCGATTGCCTTTGAAACGGCTGCGAGAACAGAAAATGGTCCGCCGTCTTCAGCCGCAGCTCTGACAGCGTCTTGTTGTTCGCCTTCCGCATCTCGTTGTTGATCTTCACGAACCGCGACACCAGGTCGCCCGTCCCATTAGGATCAAGCTCACCTACCACCTTCTGCATGAACTGGTCGCTGATCTGCAGTTGATGCACCGTATAGTGCGGCTGCTCTTTCTTCGGGAACACCACCGTCAGCGGGCTCGTCACATCGTTCCCGGCGCCGTTCGCCGCGAATACCACCGGCACCGTCGTCTGCGGCATGTTCCATGCAAACGCATACAGCGAGAACATCCCTGGTTTTCCGCCGGGCATCGGCCAGGCCCTGAACGACTGATCGCCCACCCGCACGCCTGCCGCCGTATACGCGCCCGACACGTCAAACGTCGCCAGGTCCGCCATACCGATATAGATATAGTGCTGCTCCGAGTCCACGCTCACCGACGGCGGCCGAGTCACCACCGTCACATCGCGCTCCACCTTCGCTGTCCTGTGCAGCAAATCGGCCGACTTCGCCTCCACAATCAGCTTCGCCGGACCATCCTTCAGCAGCGTTGTTGTCCGCACGCCCGCCGTGAAGTTCCACGTTGCTTCCTTCGCCTTCAGGGGCTGCTGCAGCTGCCACACCATGAACGTCTGGCCATTCTGCACAATCGCCGCCGAAGCGCTCTTGATCCCGCGCGGATCCGTCACATGCACCGACACCGGCGTAGCCTGCCCGATCGTCTTCACATCCGTTGTCAGGTCCAGCACAGGCCTCGCCGAACGCGCCAACACCACCACGACCGGCACCACAATCACCAGCAGAACAACCGCTAAGAATACTTTGCGCACACCTCATTCTAGGTCGCACACGTTGTGGATCGAACGCGCGTACTGTTTCCGAAAGAGTGACATCCATCATCTCCTGGCTCTTCCGCCCTTTCGAAACGGACCGTCACTCACCACAACCTGCCCCACCAACACAGACCGTCATTCCGACCGGAGCGCAGCGCAGTGGAGGAACCTGCAGTTGTTTTTTCCGGCCCTCGCCAAAGCTCCTCAACATCCGAGCCGCCGACAAACCGGGAACTACGGTGCGCCTTCCTGCGAAACTCCAGCCCAATCTCAGCCCTCAAAAGATTTCTGCGGGAGAATTGAACCAAGTACGGCTCAGGTTCGACATATTAGGCAAATGGTCAATGAATGCACGGATCGGCTCCACTTTGAGTGGCTTGCCCTACGCTGCCAAGCGGGCGATCCGGCAGCATTCGCGGATCTGATCGTATTGATGGAGAAGCCATTGCTTTATTACGCAACAAGCCTTATCGGAAACCAGGATGCTGCGCTCGATGTTGTTCAGGAGGTCTGGCTCAAGGTGGTTCGTGGCATCCGAGGGTTGAAATACCCCAGCTCTATAAAGCCCTGGCTTTACGCAATCGCCCACGGCATCGCAATCGATCAAATCCGCCGCGAATACAGACGCGACAAGGCCGAGCAAGCGCAACTCGACGATGCATTCAACATCGATGAGCCATCCTTCGGCGAAGAAGATGCAACCGCCATTCGCGTTGCGTTAGGCCGCCTTGGCGTTAAACACCGTGAAGTTCTTGTACTGCATTTCCTTCAGGACCTTTCCATCCTGGAAATCGCCAACGTCGTCGGCTGCTCCGAGGGCACCGTCAAGTCTCGAATCCACTACGCGAAACGGCAAATGAAACAGATTCTCGAAGGAGCTAAACATGGCAATGCAATCGAATGATCTGCGCGACCGCCTGCTTGCGTCCCTGCCGCAGCCGGAGCACCTTGCGAACTATCGTGATGAGACCGCTACGTTACTTGCCAAACACGCAAGAGCACTTCGTTGGGATAAGGTCCTGGCAAACACCGTCGTCTTCTTCGCCGTTGCCTCGCTGCTCCTCTCGAGCTTCTGGCACCTGGCCCCACCGACGCTTAATCGGCTTCAAATCGGCAGTGCCGCCCTGTACTTCATCGGATTGATCCTCCAAGTGAACTACAGAATCTACGGCAGCGAGGTCGCCACTCTCAAGGAAATCAAGCAGGCGCAGCTTCAGATTCTCGAGCTTCAAGCGTCGCTGCGAAAGGATCAATGAACGAATCACCCTCTCGACAGTCGACATATCATCGCAGGACGCGGGGAGCAGCTGAAACCAGCATCTACTCTCTGCCCCACTAGACCGCCCCTCTCCCCTCAGTTACCCTTTCCTGTCACCCCGGGGACAACCATGAACCGACGCCATTTCCTCTCCTCCACCGCCGCCACCCTCGCCGCCTCCTCCATAGCCAAAGCCATCACGCCCGAAGCATCAACTAACCCCCACACCCTAGACCTCACCCGCCACCGCTTCGGCGTCAACTACACCCCTTCCCACAACTGGTGGTTCTGCTGGAACGACTGGAATCCCGACCCCATCCGCCGCGACCTCGACGCCATCGCCGCCCTCGGCGCAGACCACCTGCGCATCCTCCTCATCTGGCCCTTTTTCCAGCCAAACCCAACATGGGTCAGCCCCGCGCACCTCGAGCGCCTCGATCAACTCATCACCCTTATGGGCGAGCGCCGCCTCGACGCACTCGTCACCGTCTTCACCGGCCAGCTCAGCGGCTGGTACTTCCTCCCGCCCTTCAACCGCCTCTCCAATGGCTTCTTCACCGATCGCGTCATGCTCGACGCCCAGGCCCTCTTCATACGCGAGCTCAGCCGCACTCTCGCTCCCCACCAGAACGTAATCGGTTACGACATGGGCAACGAGATCAACACCTGTTGGAGCACCGAAACGCCTACCGGCGATGCATGGATGGATCGCTTGTTCGCTCTCATGAACTCGACCTTGCCCAACCACCTGCATGTCAACGGTGTCGACCACAAACCCTGGTTCGAAGACACCACCTTCTCGCCCCGAGCCCTCGCCTCGCAGAGATTCCCCGTCATGCACTGCTATCCCTGGTGGACCGGCGCCCTCAAATACGGCGGCCCCATGGACCCGCCCAGCGTCAAACTCCTCGCTGCCATGGCCACCCTCATCCGCTCCTACGCCGGCACGCAGCAGAAGCCCATCTTCGCTGGCGAATTCAACACCTGCATCCAGGCCCTCACCGACCAGCAGCAAGCCGAATGGCTCGACAAGGCAGTCCACGCCGCCATCGAACAAGGCGTAAGCTGGTTTACTTACTGGGATAGCCATGACGTCGCCCGCGAGTACGACTTCAACCCGCTCGAGTACACTCTCGGCCTGCTGACCAACGATGGCAAAGTCAAAGCCGCCGGCCACGTTTTCAAGCAACTGGCCGAAATCTATCGCGGCAAGCCGGTCAGTTTCCCCACCGCAGCACTACCCCAACCTCCCACACCTCATACGCAGGACAAGACCTGGCAATGGATCCTGGACTGGCTAAACTGGAAGCCCAACCGCTGAGCCTTTCCCGGAGCTAACAGCTGAAGCTACTGACTGCTCTTCGTCATCTCCCGCAGCACCTCAACCTCGCGTTCCCGGTATGGCTTCCCATCAATCCGGAACACATCATGCTGCCACACCGCCGGCTGGTCTGACACATACGGCCGCTGCCACGAGTCCCACGGAATCCACGTCTGGCTCTTTCCCGCCACCAGTCCCCAGTTGATCGCGCCAACGTGATACTTCTTCGCAATCGGCAGAATCGTATCGAACGTGCTTCCGATATTCCGCGCCATGTACTCCGTACAGATAACCGGCCGATGATAGGGCAGTAGCATCTTCACATGCGACTCAAAATCCTCGGGCCACCCATAGTTGTGAAAGCTGATCACATCCGACTGCTCAATCTGAATCTTCCCCACCCGCGTCATCGTCGCCTCTGACGTCCAGTCCCCATGCCACACCCCGCTCGTCAGCGGTTGCGTTGGATGCGCCGATCGCGCCCACGCAAACACCTGCGGAAGCAGCCCCGCGATAATCTCGTTCTTGTTCTTCGGCTCGCCTTTCAGATACGACGAATCGTTCCCGTTATCCGGCTCGTTCCACAAATCCCACGCCAGCACGCGGTCGTCCTTCGCAAACGCCCCCACCACGCCCTCAACATACTTCTTCAGCCGTGGAAACTGCGCCGGATCATTCAGCACCGCCGCCCCCGGCGCCTGCACCCACCCCGAATTATGCACTCCAGGAATCGGCGGATGTTGCGGCCCCAGCTTCGGATTCGGATCCCAGCATGAATCAAACAACACAAGCATCGGCCGAATGTGATGCTTTGCAGAAATCGCCAGAAACCGATCGATCCGCTGCTGAAATCCTTTCGAATCCTGCTCCCACAAAAGGTCATGCAGGAACACCCGCATCGTATTCATCCCTGCAGCTTCTGCCCACCCCAGTTCTCGATCAATCGTCGCCTCATCGAACGTATCTGCCTGCCACATCTCCAGCTCGTTGATCGCCGTCGACGGCAGAAAGTCCGCACCCACCGGCCACGGCTGCTTTGCATACCAGTCGTTGGCCTGCGCCTCCGTCCACCGTTGCTGTGCACCCAGCGCCGCACAACCACCAAGGAGCAATAGAAACGCCAGAAAGCGGAAAACGATAGAACGACACACATTACCGGAACGCGAAAGTTGATTCCTCATGAGAGCTCCAAAGGTCCACAAATCGTGAAGGAGAATTCTACTGCGTCTTGCCTGGCTCCGCTGCCTTCGTGCGCTCTGCGCGAGCATCGTCCGTCCTGCCTTGGCGCTCATAAGCGATCGCCAGCTGATTATGCGCTTCAGCAAACGTCGGATCAGCGGCGATCGCCTCCTGGTATCGACCAATCGCTCCAGCGATGTCTCCCCGAAGCATCTGTTGATTCCCCGCATTCAGCGCGAAGTTGGCCTTCTGCCGATTGACCGCTGTCCGCGACAGCTCCGCCGCTTCCTTGCGATAATCCGCCGCCTCACTCCGCAGTTGCTTCATCTGCGTCCGCAGCGTCTCCGCCTTTGCGTGATCTCCCGCCGCATCCGCCGCCTCGGCCTCCTGGCTCAGATTTCCCGCCTGCTCGGCCAGCACTCCGGCCAGCGTCACCCGGGGCCCCGGCTGCCCGGGCTGCAGCGGAATGGCCTTCTTCAACGCCTCAGCAGCCTCCGGCAAACGCGAATCCTGCTTCAGCGTGCTGCCCAGAATCGCCCACGCATCACCGTTGTCCGGCCGCAGCGCCACAGCTTTCTTCAGTTCCGTCACCGCATCATCCAGCCGTCCCAGCTGCATATACAGGATTCCCAGCGTATAGGGCGGATCCTGCAGCTTCGGATCCATCTCGCTCGCTTTGCTCAACTCCGCAACAGCCTCGTCCGTCCGATCCTTGAATTTATACGCCAGTCCTAGATCGTAATGAATCTGCGGATCAGTGGGCTCTAATTCCAGCGCCTTCTTGAAATCCTCGATCGCCTCATCGAATGCCGAAAGCTGAATGTGGCAAACTCCCAGGTCCTTGTAGATCACCGGGTCTTTGGAATCTTCTGCGAGAGCCCGCTTGAAATACTCAAGTGCATCCTTGCCCCTGCCGGTCAGCGTCAGCGCCAGCCCCAGATTCGTCAACGCCATCTCGTTCTTCGGCTCTCGCTCAATCGCTTGCTCGAACCACGGCACGGCCTCCGCCTGCCGACCCAGTCGTTGCAGCGCCATTGCCATTTCGAGCTGAACGCCGTGCACCTTCGGATCCGTCTTCATCGCCGCGTCGAATTGTTGCAGCGCATCCTCATCTCTGCCGGCGGTTGCAAGCGTCCGCCCCAGTTCCAGCAGTACCTCCGCATTTGGCGCGCTCATGTCGACCGCGGGAGCAAGCGTGTTCAAAGCTCCCTGCAAATCCTTCTGCGTCCGTTGCACCACCGCCAGATGTACGCGCGCCCGCACATTCGCACTGTCCAGTTGGAGAGCGTGTTCGAACCTCTTCCGTGCGCTCTCCCATTGGTTCTGCTGCGCATAGGCTGTCCCGATCGCATCTTCAACATCGGCTCGCGGACCCGTCAGCGATTCCTCCGCGATGAACTGCAAAACAGCTAGGTCCGGCTTTCCTGCCGCAGCCAATGCGCGTCCATACGCGTCATAGAACGAAGCCTCCAGCGGTGCGTGTCCAGCTTGGTGCGACAAGGCCTCCGCTGTTTTGAAATGCGGCAGTGCCCGTTCCGGCTCTCCGCTCTGAGCGTAGGCCAGCGCAAGATTCGTCTCGATTCCTGGATCACTCGGCTTGATCTTCGCAGCCGCCTCGAACTCCTTCGCTCCCTCCAGCGGCCTGCCCAGCTCTGCAAGCACCGTCCCCAGAGCCTCATGCCCCTCGGCAATCCGCGGCTGCAGCCGCACCACTTCTGCAAACTTGCTTCGTGCAACCTCAAGGTTGCCTGATTCTCGCGCCGCGACCCCCGCGCGGAACGCCGCATCCGCCTGCTTGATCCCATCCGCGGGCATCTTCGTAGTTTTCTGACCGCCTGCGGCAGCTGAGATCGCGATCAAACCCGACGCAACCCACCGCAACCCGAATGAGACCGAACGCATCAGCCTACTTCTCCGCCGGCTTCGGATCGTTCCGATGCTGCAGTTCCACCACCGTCTTGAACTCGCGATTCGCCTCCGCCAGTTGCCCCGTCGCTTTGTACGCCTGTCCCATTAGATTGTGCGTCACATAGTTGGACGGATCCATCTTCAACGCGCGGTCGAGATAGTGCACCGCCTGGATAGGCTGCTTCATCTTCAGAAACGTCTCCCCGAGCAAAATATATGGCCCTGTCGATGTCGGCTCCAGCAGCACCGCTCGGTTGAGTGCCTGCTGCGCTTCCGTGTACTGGCCGGCACGCAGATACGCGTCACCCAGCCGGTCGTACAGATCCGGGTTCAGAGGATTGATCTTCCGCTCCGCCTCCAACTCTCGGATCGCCCCTTCCGTGTCCCCTCGCGACAATGCGACTTCACCCAACAATTCGTGCGCCAGCGGCAAAGAAGGATTCATCGCAAGCGCCTTCGTCGCCTCGACTCCCGCCTGATCGCGCAACTCGCGCCGCAGGAATAATCTCCCCGTCAGCAGGTGGGCCTCCGCGGAATCAGGCTCAAATCCATACTGGCTTGCAAACGCCCGCCGGGCATCGTCATAGCGCTGCAGATCGGCATAGCAAAGTGCCAGCACGTAGTTGGGATCCACATTCGCCGCTTCCACTCCCGTGCGCGCTTTCTCGAGCAGTGGCAATGCCTCCTGAATCCGCCCAAGGCGGAACAGGCTCACTCCCTGCATCTCGATCGATTCGTGATCGTTCGGATCCTGCTCTGCCGCCTTCGCAAACGCCTCGATCGCCTGCGGAAATTGCGCGCGCTGGTAGAAAATCATTCCACGCAGCCGTTCGACTCCCGCCGGCTCAGGCGCGCGTATCGCCAGCTCATTCAGCTGCGCCATCGCGAGGTCCAGACGCCCTTTTCCGGCAAGTTCCTTCGCCGACTCAAACGACACTGCACCCGCAGCGTTACCGCTCGGGGTCCCTTGCTGTGCCTCTACACCGATTGCGGCAAGCGAGAAACAAAGTACGGCAATACCAATCACTCGATCCATGCTTGACCCGATCGACTCAGTTTAACTCTCTTGAGTTCTTCTTCTTTTCACTCCCCCCGATCATGCAAGGTCATTCACAAACTCAAGCCAAAAAGAAGAGAGGGGAGCCGAAGCTCCCCTCGAGGTTTTGAGACTCCCGCACTAGAACTGAATGCGTGCGGAGAATTCCAGCTGTCGCGCCGGGAACACAGCTGGCGCTGATGAGTTGATGTTTCCGGTCCCGAAGATGTTGCCGTCGGGATTGCCGGCGTTTATGTGGTTGAAGGCGTTGAACGCGTCCATCCGGAACTTCGCAACCCAGCTTTCGTGGATTGTGAAGCCCTTCGTTAGCGCGAGATCGGTGTTGAAGAACGACGGCCCGCGATAAGTGTTGGCGCCGGCGTTTCCAATCACGTCAAGCCCTGGGAACGAGAACAGCTGTGGCTGTGAAGTCCAGAACTGACGAGTGACTTTGCCGCCGCCAGGTGTTACCGCAGCTTTCGTCAGGCCAGTCTTCATGTGCCCGCTGGTATTCGGACGACAAAATGCCGCAGATGAGCCCGTGTTGTGAGTGCAGTCCTGGGTGCCTCCGAAACCGCCGCCCATGTTCACGCTGAACGGCAGACCGCCCGACCAGTTGAGAACATACGACAGCTGGAACCCGCCGATGATCAGATCGGCAATTCGATTTGCATTCTGGGCATACTGCTTACCACGCCCGAATGGCAGATCGTAGCTGCCGTAGCTGACCAGTTGTTGCGCACGAACATTGCTGTCACGTTGATGTCCGACATGATGATCCCAAGTCCAGTATTGGCCTTGGTCCCCAAACGCGTTTGCCCACTGATAGTTTGCGTTCAGAGCAAGTCCCTTGGTGAAGGTTTTTGCAACCGTCACCTGAAGAGCGTCGAACTCGGTGTTCAGATCGTCGCTGTAGTAGGAAATGCTGTTGGTCCAACCGCACTGACCAGCAGTGAGGAATGTATCCGGCGCACCGTGAACACTGTCCACCGCCTGGAGTCCGGCGAGAGAAATGTAGTTCGGGTCTCGACACCCTGGCAGCGAACCAGCGTAGTACCGCTGCAGCAACCGGGCATTCGATACGCCCCCATCCGCAGCTACACCGTTGCTGCCGGGGTGCGCAGGATCGTTGATGTCCGGCGCGCTGGGATCCCAGTGAAGGGTCTGTCCTGTTCGGGAATACTGACCGGGCAGGAACAGCGCCGCCTCGTTCGGATTTGTGTTGTTGTTGTCACCGTCACCCAGCGTGTGCGTTCCCTTGTTGCCAACATAGGAAATCGTGAGTGAAGTGGTCGGCGTAATGGCTCGCTGAATCGCCAGGTTCCATGCATCGATCGTTGGGAACCGCAGTGGGTTCGGACGTGCCTTCGGGTTGACAGCATAACCCTGCGCTGGCAACAGACCGCTAGACGGCGTTGACGGGAAGGTGTACGCCTGTGGACCTGTAGCGAACGTGAACGCATATCCAGTTGTGCTCGGCGCTCTGAGCTCCTGGTCCGCTAGAACCGGAAGGTTCTGTGTCACCACGTGTCCAAAGATCGATCCGAATACACCCGTATCGAAGCTCCGCCCGTATCCGGCGCGGATCACTGTCTTGTCGTCAACTTGATACATTGCTCCGATGCGCGGATCGAAACCCTTTGCCTTCTGGATGGTCCAGCCCATGTCCCTCGGAGCTACTCCGACCCCGGCAACGTGCATGTAACCATCTTCAAGGTTCATCAGGGAGCCGTTGCCATCACCATTAACCGACTCTGGGAAGTACAGCTCCCAGCGGAGCCCGAGGTTCAAAGTCAGGCTCTTGTTGATGCGCCAAGTGTCCTGTCCGTAGTAGAACGTCCGCTTCTGGAACTCCTTCGCGTTGGTCGACACAGAAACGTAACGACCGAATGCCCGATTATTGGTTCCTCTTCCCACCAGCCCCATTGCGAAGCTAGCCCAACCAAGTCCGAGGCTTCCGTTGTTCGAAGTCGGCTGCGCGCCTATATCCATTTCGCCCGCGCGGTCCGTATCCGACGGAACCCGCAGGTTGCGGCCATAGCGCAGGTCGACACCCACTTTGAAAGTGTGGTCGCCTTTGATATAGGTCCAGTTGTTGACGATCTGCCCCTGGTCTTCGCGTTCGGTCAGAGGGCAGTTGCAGCGATTGATTCCCAGGCCAGCTCCGAAATCCGCAGAGCCGCCGGTATAGTTGTCTACTCGCCACCCGGGTGCACCTGAGGTGAAGTTATCTCCAAGGTTGATTCCCGGAATTCCCACTGTGTTCGCGAAATCGACACCCTGGTCGTACTTCGTGTCGATCACGTTATATCGGTAGTAGCCGAGCCGGAAGTCCGTGAGCAACCTCGGACTGATCGCAAAGTCCATGCCGATCGCCAAGCTGTCATTCGCTCCCTTTGAGGACCCACCGTAGTTGCTGAGGCCGAATCCGGGACCACCCAAATCGCCAAACAGCACCTTGCCCGAAAGCGTGTCCGTAAACCGAGAGAAACGTACAAAAGCATGCGTTCTCTCGCTGATCGTCACATCTTCGCGCGTTGCCCACGCGTCACTGTTGAACAGACCCGTTCCGCTCGCTGAGTAGTTGCTCTCGAGACCACCGATGGTTGACGGTGCTTGATTAGGTGCATACGACTTGAAGTAGTTCAGGATGTTGATCGCTTGAGGCGAGATCAACGCGGCTGGAACCACGTTTGCCGCAAAAGCTGCGTCGTACGCTGCGATGCCGGTGTTGTTGTAGATAAGCTGTGTCGACGTCGCAGGTATCTTCCCAGCTGCCTTGTACGTGTTGAAATATTCAGTGAAATCGCAGCCTGCGGGTTTTCCAGGAGTCGTGTCCGTGCCCAGACAGCTATTGAGCATATGGGTTGTCGGTACGGTGCCCGTCGCGCTGGTACCGACCTTCTGACGCTGTGACTCCCAATTGAAGAAGAAAAACGCGCGGTCTTTCTTGATCGGCCCGCCAATCGAACCACCCCAGCGATTCTTCAGACCCGGAGCGATAGCGTTCGGTCCCGGCGGTTGAGTGAACGGATTGCGGGCTAAGTTGGCATTGCCAGTGCGGAAGTCGTATGCGCTTCCATGGAAACCGTTGGTTCCGGAACGCGTCTGCGCTGTAACAACTGCGGAAACGGCCTTGCCTAGCTCGGCATCATAGTTCTGCGTTGTGATCTTCGTCTCAGTCACAGCGTCCAGAGCCGGATTGATAACGATGATTCCCAGAATCGGATCCTGATTGTCGGTGCCGTCCAACTCGAAGGCTGTTCCACCAAACGCCTGGCCGTCGACCTGAATTTGCTGCGAGCCCTGTGGATTTTCGTCGGCTGCGTGGTTCCAGCCCAGAAGCTGTGCGCCCGGGAGCAGAAGTTGCAGGTTGGTGAAGTTCTGGTCGCCAACGGGAAGGCTTGATACCTGCTGCTGATCGAAGATGGTAGCTATGTCGGCCTTTTCCGTCTTCAACAAGGGTACTGATTCTGCGTTGACTTCAACCGTCGTTCCGGTATCGGAACCCACATCCAGTGTGGGGTCGATACGCGGAGCTGTGTCTACGAGGACTTGAATTCCTTTAGTCTCGAAAGGCCGAAAGCCTTTGGCGACGACCTTCAGGTCATATACACCCGAAATAAGGTGCGGGATGCTGTAGTCACCCGAACCGTTGGACTGCACGGTCACCTGGGTGCCCTTGGCTTCGTCCGTCACGGTAACCGTGGCGTTCGGTATAACAGCCCCGCTCTTGTCGGACACAGTACCAAAAATCGATCCGTAAACCGATTGTGCACTGGCCGTCACAATGAGGAGCGAACTTGCGCAGGCAAATACTGCCAGCACAAGTGCTGTGCGTAGAAACTTGTTCATGCGGTCTCCTGAAAAAGTGTGCCGGTTGTTCTCTTCTCTCAACTTATGGTGATTCTGCCGCCTGGCATTTTCGACTTCGGCTAGTCGGCTTGCTACCGCTCACCTGTCGCATTGACAGGATCGCTTTCCGTTGCCCTCCTCCCCAGTACGGATAGGGAGCGACAAATTTAGAGACTTCGGAGCAAATCGAAACCTTACTGAAGAGTGCAACATGCTGTCAACGCTAAATAACGGAAAACACTCAGACAAGAGCCCAAAATGGATACACCGTGACGGGGAAACCTTTACTCGAAAGACCATCGAGATTCTCGACCGTATGACAGTTTGTCTAACCATCCAGAAGAGAGCTACGCATAAAGCGATTTATCTTCAGAAAGCCTCACTTGGATCCAATCTCCGCTGCTTCCGGCGCTCGGAACGGATGTCGCTGAGACAGATCTCGCCGCACTTTCGCCACAGTTTCTCCAGAATCCAAACCCCGATCCGCAGAATCCTTACCCAGGACACAGAAATGAAAATCACAGAACCGATGCAGTTCTTCCGAGATCTCGTATCTACGCCAATCGGCTCCCTGATGATCGCCGCCGATCTCGATGGCAATCTTCGCGTCGCCCTGTTCACAGAAAACGAAAACGTGCTCCGGCGCCAGTTGCAGCTCCACTACGGCAAAAGCGGCTTCACCCTTGACCAGGCCTCAAACCCACACGGCCTGTCCGCCAAGGTCTCTTGCTACTTCGCCGGAGAACTATCCGCGATCGACGCGATCCCTGTCGCCACCGGAGGCACGCCGTTCCAGCGTAAGGTCTGGCAGGAATTGCGCAACATACCTTGTGGCGCGACCACATCCTATGGAGAACTCGCTCGCCGCATCGGTCATCCCAACGCAGTCAGGGCCGTCGGCGCAGCCAACGGCGACAACCCCATCGCCGTCGTAGTTCCTTGTCACCGCGTCATAGGAGCGAACGGATCTCTCACTGGATATGGCGGAGGCATCGAGCGCAAACGCTGGCTCCTCGACCACGAAAAGCGACCTGACCGCCTGTTCTAAACATTACGCAGCTAACTGGCTTCACTGTTTTTATATCTCTGCGCGATCCCGATCACATCTTGGCGCATGCCCGGCTCATGCCTTCTTCTTGGCCGCCACCAGCGCCTCGTTCTTCAGTATCTTCCCGCCCTCTTCCACCACGTACAGCCGGTTCACATCCAGATCCTTCAAAGTGTCCATCGCCCCCGAAGGCCACCGAATCTCTACCACATCCACCTTCTTCGCCTCGCCCAATCCGAAATGAATCCGCAAATCGCTCGCCGAATAGTAGCCGTTGCACGATTTCACATCTTCGATCTGTGTCAGCCCAGGCACGGACTTGCCTCCGACATACCCCGTTCCCGTCTGCGCCATAACCTTTATCCGGGCCCCGATACCTGTCTTGTTCGATTTCGTTCCCACCAACCGGATCTTCACCCAGCTTCGCTTCAAGTCAGAATCGCAACGCAGTAGTTGCGGAACCGCGTTCACGCAGTTCACCAATGCGTCCAGATCGCCGTCATTGTCAAAATCCCCGAGCGCGAACCCTCGCGCTTTCGCATCCGTCGTGATGCCGGACCCGCCGTTCATACTCACATCCTCAAACTGCCCCTGCCGCAGGTTCCGATACAGGTACTTCCTCTCCGCATATGCGGCATCCACCTGCGTCCCATCCACCTCGGGGTAAACGTGTCCATTCGCCACCAGGATGTCCAGCCACCCATCGTTATCCATATCGATGAAACTTATGCCCCATCCCAGCAGCCGTGTATTGATCCCCAATCCCGCCTGGTACGTCCGATCGTCGAACGACCCGTCCCCGAGATTCATATATAAGGAGTCAGTGTCGCCGGCGAAGTTCGTCTTCACAATGTCCAGCATGCCGTCGCGGTTGTAATCGCCAATCGACACACCCATCCCCGCCTGGGGTTTTCCATCCGGCGAATAAGCAACACCGGCCTCGATCGCCTGGTCCTTGAACGTCCCATCCTTCTGGTTCACGTAATACGTCGCTGAAGTCGAATCATTCGCCACGTAAATGTTCGGCCAACCTGTATTGTCGAGATCCGCCGCGCCGCAACTCAGTGCGTATGTTCCCAGCGTTCCCCACATTCCCGCCTTCTCACTGACGTCTTCAAACGTCCCGTCGCCCTTGTTGCGATACAGAATGTTCTTTCCGCCTTCGAGCCCCGGCGGCCCGCATGCCACTACGATCCCCTTGTATGTGCAGTTCGCATCTTCCGGCAGTGGTGTCGTCTTTAAATCAAGATCGATATAGTTCCCAACGAACAGATCGAGATGCCCGTCCTTGTCGTAGTCCAGAAACGTGCATCCCGAGTTCCACCGCAGCCGGTCCTGCAGCAGCCCAGCCTCTTTTGTCACATCGGTAAACGTCCCGTTCCCGTTATTCCGGAACAACGAATTCTGTCCGTAATAACTGACAAACAGGTCGTTCCAACCATCATTGTTGTAGTCGCCCACGCAGCATGCCTGGCCCCACCCTGATCGTGCCAGCCCCGCCTTGATTGTTACGTCCGTAAACGTCCCATCCCGGTTGTTCTTGAACAGGCGGCATATCGGTTCCTTTCCTTTTGGAAACCCCTCCAGCCTCCACCCGTTCACCAGGAAAATATCCACCCAGTCGTCCTGGTCGTAATCAAAGAACGCCGCCCCGCATCCCGTTGTCTCCAGCAGGTACTTGTTCCGGTGCTCGCCGCCGAAGATCATCTCCACGTTTAGCCCGGCATCCTTCGCCACATCTAAAAACCGCATGCCCAATGGGCTCCCCGTCACCGGCGATGCAGGTCCTTTCGGGGCTGGCCGCGTCGGCGCCTCATACGATTGCCGCGTGTTGCCCTTTGGCTTCTGAGTCGCCTGCCCAAACAGGGGGCGGGCCAGGCTCAAAACATCTTCAAGAGATAAAACGAGAGCGGTCCTGGACAGAGATTTGAGAAATCCGCGGCGGCTGAAGGACAAAAGACCAATCTCCGGGCGCGCAATGCGCACCTAAATGCTGAGTATATCGACGCACCTCCGACGCCTGCGAATGCGACGGCTTCACAACAGCATCTCTTCAATCCACCTCACACAAAAGAGACAACCCTTCTACACCGATCTCTGCCTGGAATAGCTGTCGTCTCGCAAACCATTGATCCTGTTCCCCTTCTTCCGTCGTGTGTCCTCGTACCTCCCGTTCGTCACCTGCGTTTGAGTTACGCAAGTCCATCCCCTACCCATATCGTGTGATTGCTGCTAACCCGAGCCGCAATGCAAGATTCCTCTTACAACAGCAGCAAATTGTCAGAGGTTTTCTCCAATGCTAGAAGCGACGAAGACGTTGGACTATTACGAGTTTCTCCAGATCAGCCAACACGCAGATTACGAGACCATCCATCGTGTGTACCGCTACCTCGCGTCTCGCTTTCACCCTGATAATCCCGAGACTGGCGACCCCGAAAAGTTCTTCATGTTGAAGAGCGCCTACGATGTCCTCTCAGACCCGGAACGCCGCTCCGAGTACGACCGCGAGTACGAGCGCGAAGAGCCAGTCCGTCAGATCCCTCTGTCCGAGTCTGTCGATTTCATGGACCATGTCCAGGGTGAGCTGAATCGCCGCCTCGCTGTCCTCGCTGTCCTCTATTACAAGCGTCGCTCCAATCCGTTCGACCCTCAGGTCAGCCTCGCCGAAATCGAACGCCGCATGGGCTTCCCCCGCGACTACCTCGACTTCACAACCTGGTATCTCACCAAGAAGGGTTTCATCACCAGGGCCGACAACTCGGACTTCTCCCTCACCGCCGAAGGCGTCGACTACATCGAGACTCAGCGAGCCAGAATTCCCGTGCTCAATCGCCTCCTCACCACCGGCAACGTCGCCTGCAAAGTCGAAATCGATGAGCAGTTGATGAACCTCGATTCAACCACCACCGCAATGGTCGTCCTTCCCGACTCCAGAAAGATCCAGGAGCGCCGCGCCAATGCTCGCGACCGCCGCTCGGGCGCACCCGATTGGCGCGCCGAGAAGACCGACCGCCGCAAAGGCTCGCGCCGTACAGAAGATCAGCAAGTCAACTAATTAGCTGAGCAGCACTTCGCTGGGGCGCCTCCGGGCGCCCTTTTTTGTCCTCTCTTGGAAAGCCGGCCAGCAGCCAAAGACAGGTCGACGACACAACGCTTCCGCGGTCCTGGTTGCACTGCGAAATCGCCTTTACCCTCTTCCTTCCTGCCGACCCAACCAGATAGCATGGTTCCGCTCAGCGGCACGCTCTTCGCCGACCATTCTCGTTGCATCACACTTGCAGTAACAAGGAGACATCTATGCGCCTCGGACGTTTCTCTTCTCTCATCCTCGGGTTGACTGCCTGCTCACTGCTCAGCGTCCTCCCCGCGACCGCCCAATCCTCAGCAAAGCCCGCCGCGAAAGCCGCCAAATCCGCTCAGACCACTGCAGCAAAAACCGACCTCGTTGACATCAATTCCGCAAGCGCCGATCAGCTCAAGGCTCTGCCCGGCATTGGCGACGCATACTCCGGAAAGATCATTGCTGGCCGACCCTATGCGAACAAAACCCAGCTCAAAACTAAGGGAATTATTCCAGCAGCGACGTACGCCAAAATCTCCAGCATGATCATCGCCACACAGCCCGCCAAGAAATAGCCGCCGCGATCAAGGATCCGCGCCTGTGCCATTCATCGCGCTTTTTGCGAGCAGTGGGTCGAAAACACAAGCCTCAAGAAGGGGCGCCTGACGGCGCCCCAGACACTCTCACCAATATTCCTTACACATTCGCCGCAACCGCCTTGCGCAGTGCCGCCCGTGCAAGCAACCGTGTCGAGTCCAGCACCGGCAACGGGGAGTTCCGGTTGCTGATCACCAGCGGAATCTCCGTGCACCCCAGCACCACTGCATCGCATCCCTCATCCTTCATCCGCCGAATCACGAGCTGAAAATAGGTGACGGACTCCGGACGAAATACCCCATACACGAGTTCATCCATGATGATGCGGTCGATCTCCCGCCGCTCCTCATCCGTAGGCCGCACGTATTCGATTCCCCGCGCCCCCAGCTTCTCCGGATACACCTCGCTCTGCACCAGCCACTTCGTACCCAGCAAACCTACACGTTGATACACGCGCTCCGCCGCCTCATCCGCCACCACCTCTGCAATGTGCAGCCACGGCAGCGGCGATTGCGGTTGCACCAACGACATCGCCTGATGAATCGTGTTGTCCGGGCAGATCAAAAATCCTGCCCCGGCACGTTCCAGCTTCCGCGCAGAATCCAACATCAATTCCGCCACACCCTCCCAATCATTCCGGTCCAGGCACTCCACATACGCCGAGAACGAATGCGTGTGCATCGTGATCTCCGGATGCCCATGAGGCCCGAGCACCTGCGCCCCCTTCTCGCAAATCGTCCGATAGCACAGCGAAGCTCCCTCAGCCGAACAAGCCACAATCCCGATTGCATCGACACGAGCATCCCCCGATTCTACCCACCTCGTCCGCACGAACCGCGTGGACCTGCGATTCACATTTACCTCTTCTCCAGCGTCTCCAGCCAACTCCTGATTGCGCTCTGCAAGGCCGCCGTCTTCGCCTTAACCTCCTCCATACTCGAAAACAGCGCCAGCCGCCGGCCGTCCGCATACTCTCCCGTCAACAACCCCGACTTGTTCCTGATCCGTGCACCGCTCGGAAACACCAGCCGTATGCAGTCTTTCTTAAACAGATTCGACACGATCAGATAACGCCTGTACTCCTTCGGATCGAACGGCGCCATCTCACCCGCATAGAAGAAGGTAGGCGCATTCCACTTCACCTCTTCCCCAATCGATCCATCCGTGCTCAAAATCACCTTCCGCAACGCCTGCATAACATCCTTCAGCGGATGCTTCAGAGCCTTCATGTACGCATCAACCTTCTCGGGCTCCGACTCCTTCGTCATTAGACTCACCGCAGCTTTCATCTCGACCTCCATACTCCCCGATCAAACCAGCCCTCCTTCGGCCCTCACCGCATCTGCATCAATCGCATCTTCCCTCCAAGCCAACCCGTCGGCAGCGCCAGCACAATCAGCACAAGCGCATACCAGTGCGGCCCCAGTCCTTTGTTCCATGTCGCGATCGCGCCGAGCGTCGCAATCACCATCCCAATCCCTGCCCCAAGCAATGCATGACCCATCGGCCTGCGCGGTGCCAGACGCGCCACCAGGTACGAACTGAACACGCAGTACAGTGTCCGATAAGACGCGGCCAGCGCCGATTGAAAATCATTCATCGATTGCTGTCCCAATACCGGCATCACGCCAATCGCTTGAAACGTCACATCCGTCGCGAGCGAAAGCATGATGTTCACAACAAACCCTGCAAACAGCGCGAAGATGCTTCTTCCGATCCTTCTCCGAGGAACAGACGCCTCCGTCATCTCCCTGACACTCATCTCTTCTTCCTCCGTTCGTTCCGGACCGTCTCCAGAAATGCAGCGAGCCTTTCGTACCCGAACGCGATGCCGTGCTCCATCCCGCTCCGCAATGCCTGCTCGCGCGCGGCACCCGACTCGTAGCGAATCGTCTGCATCAGTTCCGTTGTTCCGCCACGTTCCTCTAGCTCGATCGTGCCAACCGCCTCGCCGGAATACCACGCCTGATCGAACTTCTCCGTAGCCACAAGCCGTTCCGGGCGGACAAACTCCAGGCACACACCGCTCATTCCCATTTCCGCACCATCCGCATCCCGCCATACATAGCGGAAGCGATCCCCAGCCCTCAGCGCTACCTCGCACACCGCCAGCGTTCCGCCTGGCTTTCCGTAGAACCACCGCTTCAAGAGACCCGGCTTCGTGAACGCGTCAAACACGAGCTTCCGTGGAGCAGCGAAGCTCCTCTTCATCACAATCTCCCGATCGCCGCGCAGTGAGAACCCCAGGGTCCCCGGATTCCGATACCCGTTCAGCCAATCCGTCGCCCCGTCCAAAGGCGCGCGCACAAGAGACCGCGGCCTCCGCTGCGCATCCCTGCCGGCGCGGATCAGCCCCGCATCCTCCAGCACCTTCAAGTGCTTCGAAATCGTCGGCTGACTCAGGCTGAACGGAGCAGCCAGTTCTGCCACCGTCGCCTCCCCAAGCGCAAGCCGCTCCAGAATGCGCCTCCGCGTCGCATCCGACAACGCGGCAAACGTTGCATCCAGCTCACCGTCTTTTCCTTTCGCATAGCCCATCGTCTATATAGCTAAGTAGCTATATACGGCTTCGATAAAAATTGTCAAGCGATTCTTCCTGGCGATGGGAATTCTCCATTACCTTCCCAGGCAAGCTGTCCTTTTCCTTGCTTAAAAAGGAGTCTCGACAGAGGGCTCTGAAAGGAGGCCGTTACCGGCTGCGAATGACGGTCCATGCAATGAACGCCAAAAAGGAGTTTGCTGCTAGCGACAACGTCCAGCGCACCGCGGACGGCCATTCCGTTTGGGAATGAAACGAGACAGGAAGACAGATGGATCCGCCTAAAAGACACGCCAGCCGTGGCCCGATTGGCAAATCCGACATGCCGAGAACTGCGCATGCCAGCCCGATGAAACCGGCTGTTGTCGCCACATTGGATTCAGAGTCCTCGCGCTCTTCCATGTGTGGAAATGCTGACACGCGACAAACAGGCCCTCAATGCGACTTTTGGAGTAACGAAAGTAAGTAAAGAAATCGAGCCTCTCGTTCGTCATACAGAGAACAGCCCTCCCCACTCCCCCCCCGCACCCGAATCGTTTCGCTCTCTCTCAATCGGCGGAAGTCGGCAGCCGAGTAGTCGCTACCACTCCCGATGGTTCATTAGATTATTTCTGCTCCGTGTCCTAAACTCGCTGCTGTGCATCCGAGGAGGCCTTCTTTGCGACATCGGAGAGTTCTCACTGCTTCGTTGGCATTCACGATGTGTTGTTTCGTCGCTGCAGGCAAAGATAAGAAGATTCTGCTTCCGGCCGATGTATTGCAAGCAAGAACAGTGCTGGTTGTCATCGATCCAGGCGCCGGGATGTCCCCCACTGCCCCTTATGCAAACCGCACCGCCCAGGAGGATGTAGAGAAGGCACTAATGAAGTGGGGACGTTTTGAACTAGCCACCGATCTTTCCACCGCCGACTTGGTCATTACCGTACGCAAGGGAAGCGAAAAGATTGCGCAGCCGACAATTGGCGGGGTTCCCAACAACAACCGTCCGATCATCTTTGAGCCGACCGAATCCGGAGGCCGAACTGGAGGCAGCCGCGGAACTCCTCCCATGGCTGGCGACCCCACTGCGCCTCGAAGAGGTGTTCCCACTCCGGAAGTCGAAGTTGGATCGCGAGACGATATGTTCGCGGTGTATCGCGGGAGGCGAGACAATGCGCTCGATGCCCCGGCCGTGTGGCGTTACAGTGTGAAGAATGCGCTGAATCATCCGGAAGTGCCGGCGGTAGACGCTTTCCACAAATTGATCGTGGAGGCCGAAAAACAACTCGCGTCGAATCCATAAGTCTGAATAGGTTCGCGCCTTCCGCCTTCCGCAACCTAACAACGCGACGAGTTTTTCCCCAAAGCGACGGTAGCCGGCCATTTGCCCGAAAAGCCTTTTTCGTTGGATCTGCTGGCCATGCGATTCGCTCTCCTGTCAGGACAACTCGATCGACTGATTGCTCTAGTATTGTTCCTTTGCGGGCTTTCCTCCTCGCCAGATCGTCTCACAACTAACTCTGAAACATCGATGCAAATACTAGCCTTGTTTTTGGTCGTTTTTACGATTTGCGCATGCGGCGCTCAGACCATGCCTGATATTGCAGGCAACTGGCAAGGGCAACAAAGCAAGCTCAAGATCGCGCGTTCCGGAAGCGGCGATCTGAGGGCGATCCTTCATCTCGACGCCACTCCTCCCGACTATCGCACCCCGCTATTGGCACCTGCTTCATCGATCACATTCGACGGTTCGACACTCCAAATCTCGATCGATGATCTGCAAGTGGGCTACTCGTTGAACTACTCGGGCAAGCTAAGTGCCGACGGCAATACCATCAGCGGTACGTTATCTTACTCGCCTGGTGAATCCCTGCCATTGGTCCTGTTCCGCGTTTTTCCCACCAAACCAATTACAGTTCACGGCCTGGAGATTTTGCTTACGCAATTGCGCGGACATTCCGACTCCAGCGTCGAAAACATTTTGCGCGGATTCCAATTGACTCAACGGCTCGACACGGCATCGCTGGCGCATCTTCTCAGCTCATTGCCTGGACCCAAATCCGTAGATGCATTGCACATCCTGGCTGCCGAATCAACGTTCCTCGATCCACCATCGAGTCAAATTCCAGTTCTCGCCGAACCCAGCGCTGCAACGCAGCAGGCAATCGTCGCACGTGCCGTGGACTACGTGACAACCGCACTGCACCTGCAGCCGAACTTCTACGCGACCCGGATCACAACCACCTATCGACGCAACCTTTGGAAAGAGCCAACTTCCAAGGAGGTGAGGAGGCTTTCGTCAACGGTGGTCTATCGAAATGGAAATGAGGAACGAGAGGCAAAGGAAAAGGCTAAGGTTCAAGGGATAACCACATCCGGAGAATTCGGCCCCATCCTTGGCACCGCGATGCTGGATGCGGCCAAAGGCAACCTCATCTGGCGCCGTTGGCAAGAGGGTCCCGTAAGTCCATTCGCAGTTTTTCGGTACGTAGTCACTGCGAACCAATCGCACTACGAAGTTGACGGCATGGCTGCGGGGTATGTCGGCGAAATCACGATCGACCCCTCAAACGGTGCAATTCAACGTTTGGTTTTCCTCGCTGATATGCCGAACGACGGTAGGCTGGTTAACGCTAATATTGCGGTCGAATACGGTCCAATTGAATTGGGCGGCAGAACCTATACCTGCCCGATGCACGGGCTAGCTTTGTCCGATGGGTTCGCTTTGATGTGGCTGAACGAAATCTCATTCACTCGATACCACCTGTTTGGCACGCGAATGAGGATTCTGCCCGCGCCTCTGATTGATCACCACTAGAGCGGATTGTCGCCCATTTGGACCTTGGCAACTTCTTGGCCTCAAATCGATAATCCGCTTACCGAAATCCATCCATGGGCCATGCGCGGCGATAGATGCAGGATTTCTTGAGCACGTCTCTCACTCGATCGAGCCGCACCTTCCGGAACTAGTCATTCCATCGATAAGTCGATTCTCATCCCCGCGGAAGAATCGCTCCCCAACTTTGCAGGTTAATTCGCGCATTTCCGCATAATAGAGACATGCCACACTTGGAACTATCTCGAACGCTCTTCACACTTCGGGTGTTTTTGGTGGCTTGATCGCAGCCGTTCCGTTCTCTAAACCCTTTCCTGAGACACAGTTAAAGGTTAAGTCCAATGAATACTGATATTTGCAGCGCATAGCCTGCCGCAGGCTCCTGATTCCAGAGTTCTTGATCACAACCTGTAGGGGGAGGGGGGTCACTTCCGAGAGGTATGGACTGCGGAGTTATTGGACACATCGAACTGTAGAGAACCCCTGACACTGCAAACTGGCCAAGGGCTATGGGAACACCCCTGCACAAAATGAGTGCAATGGTGGAAAGCCGATAAGTGGCGTTGTAGCCCATCATTTCCCACATGGATTCCCTCGTTCCGTTGTTCCCTCGGACCCTGCTCTCGCTCGACTACACTGGGTAAGCCATGAATGCTGTTTCGGTTCGCGGCGACTGGGTTGGCCAGGTCATCGACGGGAGATATCCCCTCCTCGAGTGGCTCGGCGGGTCCGGCACCAGCGGTACCTTCCTCACCGAACTAGACGGCCTCGGTTCTCGCAGAGCAGCCGTCAAGCTCCTGCCGTCCTCTCCCCAGTCGGAAGATCGTCTTGCGGGCTGGACGGCCGCGGCAAAGCTCTCCCATCCTCACCTCGGCCAGATATACCACTACGGTCGGGCAGAAGTCGGCGACGTCCAGTGCGTCTACATCGTTTACGATCTGGCCGAAGAGCTTCTCTCTCAGATCATCCCCGAGCGCCCTCTCACTACCGATGAAGCGCGCCAAATGCTCGATCCCATTCTGGCCGCTCTCGATTACCTGCATAACGCCGGCTACGCGCACGGCCACCTCAAGCCCTCCAACGTTCTAGTCGTCGAAAACGAGATCAAAATTTCCTCTGACGGATTGCTTCCCGTCGGCAAGCCTGCTCCCGAACTTCTCACCAACGACATCCATATCGCGCCGGAGATCGCGACCGGCACTGTCTCCCCGCGCACCGACATCTGGTCCCTCGGCATCACCCTCGTCGAAGCGCTCACGCAGCAGCTCCCCATTTGGGACGCCGCCAGCGATACCGAGCCTATTCTGCCGGCCACAACCCCGGCCCCCTTCGCGGAAATCGCTCGGAGATGCCTGCACACCGATCCATCGCGCCGCTGCACCCTCGCCGACATTCGCAACCTTTTAGAAGCCCCCGTCAACCGCTCCACAGTTAAACCGGCCCCTACGCCGTTGCACGCTCCCAGTGAGCATCGCCCTGTAGACAAGCCTCTACCTTCGCGAATGCCCTTTCTTCCGCTCGTCATCGGCCTTGTGCTTCTAGTCGCCATCATCGTCGGCCTTCAGATGCACAGTCGAAGATCCAGCACCCCTTCGCCTCAGACCGAAACGACTAGCCAGCCTTCCGCGACGCAACCCGAACCAGCGCCGGCGCAAGCCGCGCCACAATCGACGGAGCCAGCCGCCTCCGCACCGGCGCCATCAGCTCCCGTCTCACCTTCCACGACCCTTTCCGGTGGCGACGTGCTCAGCCGTGACGTTCCCACCGTTTCCGAGCGCGCTAGCAGCACAATTCATGGCACAGTCGGAGTAGTCGTTCGTCTCAACGTAGATCCCAGCGGCGCCGTTACCAATGCCGAATACGCCACGCACGGTCCGAGCGCCTACTTCGCGCGCATCGCTCTCGAGTCGGCGCGGAACTGGAAGTTCAAACCGCCGCAGCAGAACGGCCGCACAGTCCCGAGCACCTGGCTCTTGCATTACAAATTTCGTCGCAGCGGCGTAGAAGTCACCCCCAGCCAAGCCAACCGCTAACGCCCCGTCAAACTCTCATCGGTGCGCCTGGATTGCTGACGCAACAGGGAAGTTTTCTACAAGGCCTTGCAGGCTATTTCGAAGGTCTAGGTACAATGGAAATAGTCGAACCAGGGACCGAGTCCAGCAAAGATCATGCACGTAGTAACTCGTGCTGTAAGGACATGGAGAGATCGACCGCTAGCCGCTGTCATTAGGAAAGCAGTAAGGCAGAAGAACCGATCTTGATCATAGGCAACCTTATGGTTGCACAATTAAGTGAACGCTCAATCGCCCGCAAGTTGCTCGAGCAGCGCGTCGAAGTCTGCAATATTCGCATATTCGATAATCACGCGCCCGCGTCCGCTCTTGTCCTCGATGTGGACCTTCAGCCCAAGCGCTCGCTGCAAACGATCCGCGACCTCTTTCACGTTGGGATCAATCTCCGGCTCCGGCTTGGCCTCTTTCTTGTTCTTCTCCGGATTCAGCATCCCCTGGACCAGGGTCTCAGTCTGGCGAACAGAAAGCGAAAGGTTCGCGACCCGCTGGGCTGTCTTCTCCATATCCGGGTGGAACTTGAGTCCCATTAGTGCCTTCGCATGACCGAAGCTTAGCTGGCTGCTCTCGACGAGCTTCTGGATCCCGTCAGGCATACTCAACAACCGCATGTAATTCGAAACCGAGACGCGATCCTTGCCCGTTCTCGTCGCAATCTGCTCCTGTGTCATATGGAACTCGCGCGACAACCGCTCAAATGCCCTCGCCTGCTCCATCGCATTCAGATCCGCGCGCTGAAGATTTTCGACGATCGTGATCTCCATCGCCTGCTCGTCGGAAACCTGTCGAAGAATCGCCGGGATAGTCTTTTTACCCGCGACCTTCGAGGCTCGCCACCGCCGCTCGCCGGCAATCAGTTGAAATCGCCCATTTGCCTGCGGCCTGACAAGAATCGGCTGCACCACCCCATTTGCCGTAATCGAAGCCGCCAATTCGGCCAGCTCCGCTTCGTCTACATGCGTCCTGGTCTGAAAGGGATTCCGATCGATCCCATCGATCGGAATCT
>Ga0207695_10000513_pt1 | contig 82423 bp, 77 predicted proteins | sample KBSC54metaG_FD_184354 | JGI IMG/M metagenome (GOLD analysis project Ga0207695, IMG submission 184354) | Corn rhizosphere microbial communities from Kellogg Biological Station, Michigan, USA - KBS C5-4 metaG (SPAdes) (version 2) | ecosystem: Host-associated > Plants > Roots > Rhizosphere > Soil...
CAGGGACAGGCCGGGCCGCAGGAATGGGCCTTTACTCGCTATAACGCCGACGGCTCCCTCGATACCAGTTTTGGCGCGAGCGGGAACGGAAAGCTGATCATCCAGGGAGGGCAAGGCAACGGCGGGTTCGATGGCGTGACAATTCAAAGCGACGGCAAAATCGTCGCCGTCGGAACCCAGAACACCAATGGCTTTTACCATGCCGCGGTGGTCCGACTTAACTCCGATGGCTCGCTCGATACAGGCTTCGCGGGAACCGGCGAAAGCTTCGGAAATTATTCCCAGACCGCGACCGCCGTCGCCATCCAGGCAGACGGAAAGATTCTCGCCTGCGCGACCGGCGGGATCATTATTGCCCGCTACAACACCGACGGCAGCCTCGATACCACATTCAACTCCAGCGGAACTGTACAAAATCGGTCGTCGGGCTTTGACACGTACGAAATGGCCATCGAAAGCGACGGCAAAGTCGTCGTAGGCGGCAGCCCAAATGGCACCACTTTCTACTATGCCAGCCGATATACACTTGCCGCACCACCGACGGCTAATGCGGGCGGTCCTTACTCTGTCGGCGCGTATAGCACGACCACGCTTTCCGGCGCAGCATCGACCGAGCCGGATAATGGCACGCTGACATACCAGTGGGACATGAATTACAACGGCTCGACATTTAATCCCACAGCCACCGGCGTTTCGCCAACATTTTCAGCCAATGGAATTTCCGGCCCCGCAACGCGCACGGTTGCGCTGCGAGTCGTGGACGCGCTTGGCATGGCCAGCACCGCGCTTTCAACCGCGACTGTCACGATCAATACGGTGCCGCCGGTGATCAGCGCGGGCTCGAATCAGAGTGTGAATGAAGGGACTGCCGTTTCTCTGACCGGCTCCTACAGCGATGTCGATCCCACCGACACCTATACCTTCAACTGGCACATTACATCGTCGAACGGCCAATCGATTCCTGACGCTTCAACGGCAAACACAAGCTTCACGCCGCTCGGAGAAGGCACCTACACCGCGACCTTTACCGTAACTGATCGCTTTGGGGCCACAGTCAGCTCGGCGGCCACAATCACGTCCGTTCACGTTGCCCCGACGGTGACAGTTACCGGCGCATCGGCCGCGAGCCGGGAGCAAAACTACACAATTAATTTTGGCGCTACAGGCCCCGGCATTTCATCTGGCTATGAGCCGGTGACCGGTTGGACAATCAACTGGGGCGATGTGAATATCGATGGTTCTGCTGATACTCAAACATTTGCGGCCGGCACGACCTCGGCAAGCCACATTTACTTGAATGGCGGCTCGTGGGCGCTTCAGGCGGCGGCGAGCGATAAGGATGGCTCCTATATCTCATCAATGCCGATCACGGTCGCCAACGGCCTTGCCGGTGACTTGGCGCTGAACCAGGGAGCCGTAGCACCTAGCGGTACGGCTGCGAACGCTGTAGACGGCAACTCGACAACACTTTGGACCAGCTCTAACACAAGCACGAACAGCCAATGGCTCTATGTGGACCTGGGCGGCTTGACGCTCATCAATGAAGTGAAAGTGACCTGGGGAACCAATTATGCTGCGACTTACAGCCTTCGCGCTTCGAACGACAGCGCGACATGGTGGGACATCACCGGCACGTTAAGCAGTTCGGGCGGGGTCAACGACACCACAGGGCTTTCTGCCACCGCCCGTTATCTGCTGATTCAGCCTTTGTCGGCAGCGCCGGGAGCGACGAATTTCCAGATTGCCAGCCTCGAGGTGTATGGCGGAAACAATCTCGCCTTCAATCGCCCGGCCGTACAACTCAGTGGAAACAGCGCAGCCAACGCAGTGGACGCCAGTGCCACCACGATGTGGACCAGTGCCACTTTCAACGGCAGCAATCAGCACCAGTGGGTGTTCTATGATCTTGGGCAGGTGATGAACCTCAATGAGCTGAAGTTCTGGTTTGGCAACAATCGCCCGGCTACTTATGACATCCAAGTGGGCGACGACAGTGCCGACTGGAGCAACATGATTGTTTCCCGCACGACGACATCCAATTTCGACGATGTGCATCTCAACGCCGACGCACGATATGTTTTGATCAACTTCGATACGCCAATTACTGGCGCCACCAATTATCAGCTTGCCGATTTCGCGGCTTACGGTTCGCCAAACCTGGCGACGGCCATGGCGGCAACCGCCTCATCAAATCAGGGCACGGCCGCGAACGTAAGCGACACGAGCTTATCGACCGCCTGGACCAGCACGAGCGATTCAACGCGAACGACCCAGCAATGGGTTTATCTGGATCTGGGCACCGGCTACTACGCCGGGATCTGGCCGGCCTACGACATCACGCGCGTGGACTTGAACTGGGGCAGTGATTACCCGTCATCGTTCAAAATCCAGGTTTCAACCGATCACACGAACTGGCAGGACTTGACGTCCGTCAGCAACTTTACCGGCGGATATACGGCAATCGCAGGCTTCAACGGCGTGGGCCGATATGTCCGCGTGCTAACCACCGGATACGGGCCAACCAATCAGTTCACGCTCAAGGATTTTGATGTTTACGGCATGACCGATCTGGCGATGGACCATTCAACGACGGCGTCATCGTATGTCGTCGGCAATGAGCCCGGCTGGGCGACCGATCAAAGCGGCTCAACGTCCTGGATCAGTGGAGGCGGAGGCGCCCAATGGCTTCAAGTGGACCTCGGCAAGAACGTCAACGTCATGAGCGTCGGCTTGAATTGGGGCGCTGCTTACGCTGCCAGCTATACCGTGCAACTAAGCACGGACGGCGTAAACTGGACGACTGCTGCCTCGGTTGGCGCGGGAGCCGCCGGACAGATTTCGATGTGGACCATTGGGACCGCTCGATACGTTCGCGTGTCTTGCATAACAACCGCTCCAGGTCAGAGCAATTACCAACTCAAGGATTTGGCGGTTTACGGAATGTGACGTGCCGGCCGGTTCTCAAAACTTTCCGCGCGACAAAGGACCGCGCGGAGAGTTTTGGCATTAAGCCTACAATGCCGGGTCAATGGGCAGCGTTCCTGAAAGACAGCTCATCGAAGCCGCCTGGATTGTGCCGATGGACCGCGCGCCCATCGCAGACGGTGGCGTAGTCATCCAATCTGGAAGGATTGTGGCCGTCGGAAAGGCCAATGGATTACGAAAGCAGTATTCAGATGCGCGGCCATTTGACTATCGAAATTGCACGCTGGTTTCGGGGCTGATCAACGCGCATACTCATCTTGAGCTCAGCACTTTGAGATGCACTGCACCGGCGGGGCAGTTCATCGATTGGCTCGCTCGGCTCGTACCAAATCCCTCAGTGCCGGTCGATCAGCAGGCCGAAGCAATCGCAACGGCAACGCGCACGGGTATCGAACAATGCCTGCGATTTGGCATCACGACGGTCGGGGACATCAGCCGATTTTGCTCGATCACACGAGCCGTTCTCCGTGAATCACCGCTTCGAGCCGTGAGCTTTGGTGAAGTGCTGGCGATGGGCCAGCGCCGGGGACTTCTGGAAGAGCGGCTGGCGAAGGCTGCCGATCGATCCTTGGAAACTGAATTGCTTCATATCGGCATTACGCCACACGCGCCTTATTCAATTGAGTCCCATGGATATGGCCGGTGCCTCGAAGTAGTAAAGTCCATGGGACTTGCACTTACAACACACCTTGCCGAAACACCTGACGAGGCGACATTTCTTTCCAATCATAGCGGACCATTTCGCGAATTATGGAATCGAATCGGGGGCTGGGATTCGCAGGTGAATCGCTTCAAAGGCGGCCCGATCAGATATGCCGAACAACTGGGGCTGCTCGATTATCCCACGCTACTAGCGCACGTGAATTATTGCGACGATGATGAACTCGCGATCTTGGCGCGCGGCAAGGCCAGCGTTGTCTATTGTCCGCGCACGCACGCCTACTTTGGCCATCCACCCCACCGTTGGCGCGACATGCTGGCGGGCGGGATCAACGTTACCGTTGGCACCGATAGCTGCGCCAGTTCCCCGGACCTGAATCTCGTAGACGATCTTCGGCTGCTTCACGAGATTGCGCCAGATGTCGCGCCGGAAGTTCTGTGGGAGATGGCCACGACTCGAGCCGCAAGATCGTTGGGGCTTCAAGACCAAACCGGAAGCCTCACGCCAGGCAAAAATGCTGATCTGATCGCATTTCCAACGACCAGCGACGCTCCACTTCGAGAAATTCTTGAGGCGCCCATCCTCCCGTCAGCGACCTGGGTGGCGGGCGGAAAAAACCACTCAGCAATGTCAGAATGAGCCATATTGGTAAGCTGGATAGCCGGTCGGTTATGATTCTCGGACCTGTCGGGTATTTTGGGGCGGTTATGCCATCTATGCTGACTGCCGATGAAAGAAGTGGCACCGAAATTCAGTAGGCGGTGCTAGTATTGGGAGGTTAATATGGCGGTCATGACATCTCTGGTCAGTCGCTCGGAATCACAAGCTTCCGCAATGAGTTTCCAGCAATGGCTCCAGCATGGTGAAGCCCTGTATCAGGGCGCGCTCAAGGAGTTTCACCAGATTGAGGCGCAGCTCGAGGAGCTTGAGAACCGACTCGTCGCAAAGCTGACCGAAGTCAATCAGGTGGCCGCCATCCTCGGAAAGCCGGCGATCGAATCGAGCCGTCGGCCAGTGGCGCAGCTTGTTGCGTCTGGATCCAATGGCCATGCGATCGAAGAACTGGATCGCTCGCATCCCGCGCCTTCCAACGCCAACAACATTGCCCGCGCGCTGACTGGCAAATTCGGCCGCTAGAAGAATTCATTTGTCCTGGCCCTTTCAGCGCTCGCGTTGCGCTGTCACTTCGTTTTGCTTGCCTGCCAGATAATTAGGCAACATAACTTCTGACCGTCTAATTCTTTGTATCGATTGTCACTTTCTTTCTTCTGACCGTTCCGATATATTGACCGGCGCGGTCAACGGTTGTTTGAAGTTTCCACGTCTCACTGGACAGCCTGACCGCAAAAGCACATCAAGACCCTTAAGGGGTGCGACCATGCGGCAGAAGCTTTGCGGGCGCCCGATGCTCGCGGAAAATGGATCGATGTTCCTCCTGGCCGTTGTACTGGCGCTTGGATGCGCCGGCTGCGACGAAGATTACCGCTCCCAGTGCGAACCCATGTACCAGGCGTTGGCGCGCCTCCAGCAGGATGTGTCAACCAATGTCTCCACGCAGACCTTTTCCGACGACCTGGCGGCCGCGGACAAGGTGCATGAGCAATGGGCTCAACAGATCGGCCAGCGCGCGCTGCAGCGCCGATCGGCCCGGGAAATGGCGGATTGCCTGCAGATTTATGGCCGCGCCGGCACGCTCCACATCATGGACGGGAAACCGAAAATCGCCGAGAACGATGTCGATCGGATCGCTTTCGCCCAGGCTCGCCACGCCCTTGATCAAGCGCGTTTCGATATCCTGGGCGACCGCTGAAAACTCAACCAAGCTGCTGTCGCGCGTCGATCTCGCAACCTTGCGGCTCGCGAACTTCGTTGCCTTTGCACATCATCATTCGCTCCATCCGGAACTCAGGATTGAAAAATCGCCGGTGCCGATGACAATTGGCATCTCCAGAATCTGACTTGCGCCCGCGTTGACGGCGGCTAGGTTCTGCGGAAGCTTGGAAACGAGGCAATATGGCATTGGACGATATTCTGCTGGAATGCGAAGAGCACATGGAAAAGGCCACCGAGCACCTCAAGCATGAATTGCGGAGCGTGCGCACCGGCCGGGCCACGCCGGCCATCGTCGAGCACATTAAGGTCGATTACTATGGTTCCCCAACTGATTTGAAGGCGATCGCCTCAATCACCATTCCCGAGGCCACGCAGATTCTCATCAAGCCTTTCACTCCGCAGGATCTGAAGTCAATTGAAAAAGCGATCAACGACAGCAAGATCGGCCTGACGCCACACTCCGATGGCAAGACGCTTCGGCTCATGCTTCCGCCGCTTTCCCAGGAGCGACGGCTTCAATTGGCCGGGCAATGCAAGGTTATGGCGGAGGAGGTCAAGGTTCGCATCCGCAATGCGCGTCGCGATGCCAACAAAATGATCGACACCCAGCAGAAAGATGGCGATCTGACCGAAGACGAATCCAAAGACGGCAAGGAAAAAGTTCAGGACCTGACCAAGCAATACGAAGCCAAGGTTGATGAGCAACTGGAGCATAAGAAGCAGGAAATCATGGCCGTTTGAAGCGGCCTTCACGAATTGGCCTGCACCGCAGCGGATTGCAATTTCTCTGAAGCCCATCGCGCAAGTTCATTGGCAAGCCGCCGAATGACTGGGCTCCAATCCGGTTTGTTATCCTGGCGGAACAATCGCATCGTCGGATACCACGGGCTGTCCTCGCGCTCCAGCATCCAGCGAAAATCGGGAGCGATTGCCAGCAGCATCCAGACCGGCGCGCCGATCGCGCCCGCCAGGTGCGCGACCGATGTATCCACGGTAATCACCAGATCCAGCGCGCTAATCAACGCGGCGGTATCGTCCAGCGTTTTCAGTTGATCGGTCCAGTCGATGACATCCATTTCCGGCACCTGCGCTACCTGCGAAGCCGCGGCTCCCTTCTGCAGGCTCACGAACTTGATATTCGGGATTGCTTTGAGCGGCAGAAACTCGCTGAGCCGCATCGAACGATTGCGGTCGTTCGGATGCGTCGGACTCCCCGCCCAAACCAAGCCGACCTTCAGCCCTGGAATGTCCGCCAGCTTCTTTCGCCACGTTTCAACCGCCTGCGGATCGGCGCGCAAATAAGGCACATTCGCCGGCACCGTGTTCACAAGCGTCCCAAATGCGAGCGGGAGGCTCATCATCGGAATGTAGTAATGATACTGCATCTGCTTCACCGAGCCGGTGATCAGTTCCGCGCCCGGCAAAGAACGCTCGAAGATCGATGCCAACTCCATCGGCGCTTCAAACTTCACCAGGCCGGCCCCGCGGGCCTGAATGAGCGGGATATAGCGGGCCATCTGAATGCAGTCGCCCAGTCCCTGCTCGATATGAACGTAGACGATTTTCCCGCGCACATCCTCGCCGCGCCACACATGGCCCGGCAGGTTTCGCGAAGTCTTCTTTTGAAGTTCATCATCGAGCCAGCGCGATTCATAATCGCGCCAGCCTTGCGCAAAATCACCCAGCATCAGATGCGCGAACGCACGACGCCAAATCACCATCGGCCAGTCGGGCTTCAGCTCGATCGCCTTATTGATATAGGGAACCGCTTCGCGGACCTTCCCCTGCCGCATGATCGTCCAGCCCAGGCTGTGCCAGGCGACGGCTGAATTGGGATTGAGCGTCACCGCCTTACGCCCGGCTTCGACCGCTTCATCAAGCCGTTCCAGTCGGCGGAGCGACTCGCAGATGCCGGACCAGGCGTCGGAGTCGTCCCTGCCGTCCTTCACGCATTGGCGAAATGAAGCCAGGGCCTCTTCAAATTTGTCTGATTTGATTTGCGCTTCGCCCAGCAGATATCGGATGACCACATCCTTGGGCGTGCGTTCCAGCACGCGCTCATAGCAGTAAATCGCCGATTCCCACTTCTGTTTTCTGCGCCAAAGCTCGGCGAAATTCGCGTAGTACGTTTCTGACGGATACTGGGCGATCGCGGCCTCAAAATGAGGAATCGCCTCATCATCTTTTCCGCTTTGATGCAGCGCCAGCCCAAGCAGATGATGTGCGTTGGGATTATTGGGCTGCGCTTCGATCACGCGACGATATATCGCCATCGCCTCGGCGAGGCGACCGGCTTGATGCAGCGCGATTCCGTTATTGATTTCTTTCGCCGCGTCCATGGCTCACAACTTAACCGCGGCTCCGCTTTCGGCAGATTTATAAATTGCCTCGATAATCCGCATATCCTTCAACCCCTCTTCGCCGGATGCATGGGACTCCGTATTATTCACGATCGCCTGGGCGAAAGCATCCATCTCGGTCCCAAATTGATCGATCTCCGGCAACTGCGGCGTCTGCGTGCCGCGGCCATGGTTAATGTGAAATTTCACGCCGGTATACGAAAGCCCCGGATCGATCGAACACCAGCCTTTGGTGCCGTGCGCGACAAAACTATTGAGGCCTGTGTTATAGCTGGAGATGCAGTTGGCGAGCACTCCGCCGGGGAATCGAAGCTGGAAATTGCAATGCTGCTCGACTTCCTTGAACCGCGGATCGGATCGGTCGGCATAGGTCATCGCCGTCACCTCGGTCGGCTCCAAGCCGCTGAGATACCGCGCGGCATTCAGCGCATAAATTCCGATGTCCATCATGCAACCGCCGCCGGCCATGTTCTTCTTGAGACGCCATTGGGTGGGATCACCGATGACGAACCCAGCGCCGTTGTCGATCATCTGCAACGGACCGATTTCCTGCTTCTTCACCGCTTCGATGCAGGCCAATGTATTGGGTTCAAAATGAAGGCGATAGCCGATCTGCAGCCGGCGGTTGGCCTGCTTGCATGCCGCGATCATCCGCTCGCACTCGGCCGCGGTGTTGGCCATCGGCTTCTCGCACAGCACATGCTTGCCCGCCTTGGCGGCTCGAATCGTGTACTCCTCGTGCATGCTGTTGGGCAGCACGACATACACCACGTCGATCTCCGGATTGTCCTTGATCGAATCGAAGTTCTCGTAGTTGTAGATGTTTTTAGGATTGATGCCGTACTTGTTGGCCTGCTCCTGCGCCTTGGCCGGATGCCCGCTGACCAGCGCCACCGGCTTGCAAAACCGACTGGTCATGATGCCGGGCAAAAGCTGGTGCATGCACAAATTCCCGATGCCGACAAACGCAAACCCCAGCTTCTTCCCCCCCTCCAGCCCCGCCGGCGTCTGCTGCGCCAACACCGAGCTCGCATAAAGCGCCCCCGCTGCTACCGCGCCGGTTCGGGTTAGAAATTCACGACGGGATGTTCCAGGTATTTGAGATGATTTCATGATCGGATCCTCCTGCGCCGTCGAAGATCAATACCGAAGTCAATCGGAATCATTCCCACATTCGGTGAACGATGCAAGACCCCTCGACTGAGCTCGGGACGGGGCAGCTAAAGAGCCGCGCACAAAGTAAGCGGTTGAGACGCGCTGTGCTTCCGCGAAGGGAAAGAAGCGCCCGACAAGCGCGGGCGGCTAAGGTCGGCGGTGGGAATCCGACCTCCCCGTTCCACCCGCGCGCGGCGCGCGACACTTGCGCGCCGCGCGCCTTTTCAGGACCATTCCCCGGCTGCAATCCTTTGGAGATCAACGACTTACGCCTTCACGTCTCGCGCAGCGCGCCATCCCAGCGCGGCGCGCGCGCCGCGCGCTTTCGCGCGTTCGAAGGGGGCACGACTGCCAGCCCAGCCTGCCCTGCCTGCCCTGAGCTTGTCGAAGGGAACTACGTCGAAGGACACGAAATGTCACAAAAGGAAGCGCTTTTCGCAAACATGAACGACATTCGGCCTCAATTCCAGACGTAACCCATGCCATAGCATTAGCTTACGAATTCACAACGCCATGTCACACCTGTGACATTCCGTATTCCAGGGTCTAGAGACTGGAGACTCGAAACTGGAGGGGCACGGGTGGGACAAATGGGACAGTGGGACACTTTTTGCGTGTCCCATTCGTCTCATTTTCATCCGTCTTTTGCTGTAACCACTTCTCCGTTCACTATTTATGATTCGCAATATATTGATGAGCTCGGTGGGACAAGTGTCCCATTTGTCTCATATATACCAATCTAAATATGATGATGCTTTACCGCGGATCTACGACGAGGGACGCGCATGGAAGCGAAGCCGGCCTAGCGCAAGGCGCTTCCAATGAGAGAAAGTTCTGAAAAGTTCGAAGTGAAAATATCGCGCACCGACGTCCCATTGCAGCGTCGAATTAGACCGCATTGGAATCACCGGCTCGCTTGCGCGCCAGTTCGAGCATCTTTGCCTCAGCAGCCGTTGGCTTCTCACGCGTGCCGAGCTCCGCCAATAACTCCGCGACCCGACCATAATGGCCGGCGTGAAATAACCGCTGCGCCTCGTGCCGCGCCGTGGCGTCCTCGATGTCCGTCACACGGAGCGGCGTCGGCGCGGCCGCCGCTGAAGTCGCCCAGGCGGCTTCGAAGATGGATTCCGCGCGCTGTACCCACGCCGCGAGCGCCTCCCACCCCTCCGGTGGCTTGTCCCACCACGACAGCCTGCACTTCGCGGCAAGCGCGATGTAGTGCGGCGGTTGCTCGATCGCGATTTCAAAAGTCACCCCGTCGCAGCCGAAGGCCGACGCCGGAGCGCCGACAGGCAGTTTCATCGCTGCCAATTCCGCCGCCAGGCTCGCTAACTCGCGCGATGCACAGGTCAGTTGATGCACTTCGATCGTGGGAATTAGAGGGTACGGGTGACGCAGACGCTCCACCGGCGTCTGCAACTTCTCCAGGTCAATATCAGAACGCCAACAGCTCCGCACGAGAACGAAATCGTCGTCCTGATTCAGGCGTCGCCGACGAAACACGTCCCACGCGACCGGAGGCGTAAACGACGGAAGGACCAGGTACTGAAAGGCGTGGAGAGAGCCCCGATCATCGACGAACGCGTGGTGGCGCAGCTTCGTCGTCATGTCGTCTTGCAAGCGGCAGTACTCGCGAGCCTGCTCCTGGTCCAAGCGATGCTCCTGTTGGGTGTCCTTCGGCCGAATTTCGAACCGACCGGCGCCGCTGCGGGCGCATCGCATAGTACCAGAACGCTTGACCTAGTGCCGGTGGCGATCCCATCCGGTAAAGTCCCGGGATGTGCAAGAAGAATGGTTAAAGATCACCGCATCCGGCGCGAGCGTTGAGCGGGTCATGATAGGTGCGGAGCTGGCGGGCGGGAAGGACTCGGCTATGTAACATCGAAAACACCGGCAAAGAAAAGGTGTTATGCTGTTGCCATGCGTTTCACCGATCGACCGCCTGCCGAAATGGATGGTCACTGGCCTGTCGAAACGCCTGAGGAGTACGAGCGCCGCTTCGGGCGAGGCTACACGATCCTGTTTTCGATCTTCTTCGTTAGCGTTTTGTCGCTGATTGTTTACGTCGGCATGTCGCGGCACAACTCAGCCGAAGTTTTTCGGCGAATCGGGTTGTTGATCATCGATTTCGGATGTGGCTTCCTGGCCGGTCTGGTTTACCAATGCATCGTGGTGAAGGCGTTTGCGAATGTGGCGCGACGTGGTGGCGTGATGCAAACGCGGATCATCACGCCGCAGGCGAATCCCATCCGCTACTGGGCGATCGTGGTCATAGGATCGATCGTCATGCTCGGATTGGTTATTGGCGGCGTCTGGCTTTACATGCATGCCGGCTTTGTCGCTTCCAGATTACAAGGCTAAATCCCGCGCAATTGAAATGATTGACGATCCCAAACAGATTGTGCGGCGAGGCTACGATGCAGTCTCCCGCGTCTACCGCGGCGACTGCGTCGATGAAGCGACCGAGCGGCAATACAGGGCCTGGGTCTCGATGCTGGATCCGATCCTTCCGCCAGGCGGCGACGTTCTGGACTTGGGCTGCGGTTGCGGTCTTCCCGCCGCGCGGCTGCTCGCCGCGCGCTACAACGTGGTCGGCGTTGACATTTCACGCGTGCAGATTGAACGGGCGCGGAGGCTTGTGCCTGGGGCGGCGTTCCATTGCGCGGACATCGCATCATTCTCACTCCCACCTGCTTCTTTCGATGGCATCGTCTCGCTTTACGCTCTGATTCATCTTCCAGTGGCCGAGCAGCCCATGCTCATTCGCAACATCGCGACCGCCCTTCGAGCCGGCGGCGCCCTGCTGATGACCGTCGGTCATCAAGCCTGGACTGGAACAGAAGCCGATTGGCTCGGCGTCGCCGGGGCGACCATGTTCTGGAGCCATGAGGGCGAGGAGGCGTACCGACGCTGGGTCGTCGAGGCCGGATTGACAATTCGACGTTGTGAATTCGTGCCGGAAGGACAAGGCGGCCATTCGCTCATCCTGGCGACCAAGCCGTGAGGCGGCGACAAGAGTCAACGTAGGACAATGTTTTCTGATTCTGGTTTGTATGCGAATGAACTTGAAGGTGTCAGGGACGTACCTTACCGCTGACCCCTTTTCAGGTCCCCCTTTTCCAGTCGTCCGTCGCCCCACTAATAGTGCAATCTATCAAAGCGCCCAGCCGAGAGAAGAGAACCAATGGCCCCCATCAAAGCCACCCACGGCGCTATCCACGGAAGCGGACGTCGTAGTGTGACGACCATCACCAAAACGGACAACATTATCCCCCCATCAACCATGCCACATAACTCCCCAATGGGAGCCCTTAGGTGGCCTGGAATAATCGCCGGGGCGAAAATCATAATGGCGAACAATATTAATGACGCCGCCGCTATCGCAAATAAGACGAAGAACAGATACACGATGTAGTCCCTGGCGTTCTTACCTTCGGTTCCCATGAATCCTCCGACTGGCTCATGTCAGGCGTCGGAAATGGGGTCACCACGGCCACCACTCACTTCCGGAGAAATGAGTAGTGACGTAGTGACCCTTTTTCTTCGGCCGGTCGAGATCATTATCCAACCATTAGTTCCACGACAGTGTCTGTCGGGATCGCTGACATTGCTTTTTCCAGCTCCCTCAAAAGGCGCAGAACCGATCCTGATTTCTTTCGCTTCCGAATCAATAGATCTCCCATATTATCGGTATGAATGCGTGATAGGTGACGTACATCTTTGCTGGAGACGGCAATAACTTTCGTGCCATCCGCGCTAAGCTCGCGTTGCTCAAGAACGCAACGATCTACTCCGCCGACGAGGCGATGCTGCCTGCCCTCGATAATGATTCCGCTCACGCTGGATGCACTTGAGGCAGGAACGCCAGGTGCATGTGTCCCATATATGGAATATGTACAGGTCGATAAGCCGTTCGAAATTGCTTGCTGGACCTCAGAAATGGCCGTACTGATCGTTCCCGCGGTCGTTTTCCATTTCTCATCCGGAACGCCTGTGCCGAATACCAGCCGCACAGCGTTCCGCAGTTGTGGGTCACCCTCCGCAGCCGCGAACAAACCGGCAACAGCATTCGTGTCGATGTTGAACTCATGCGTATGCCCCCCGCTCTTAACCTGAAGGAATAATCCCACGTTCGACCTCCATTTCAATTTACGTACAGCGAGGAGAAATGCGCGGTAGGCCTCTTCTTCCTCTGGGGCGACGGGAGAGTTGTGTTGCCCGGGTTGATGCTCGTACAAATCACGCACCAATTCCATAAAGTACGGATCACCCCCATCTTCCACAAGCGGACGATTGGCGGTTGGATTGACCAATCAGGCCAAGGCTATCATTTCTGCTCGACTCGGTGGATTCTGATTTGGGCAAAACTCGACAAATCCGAGATTCATTCCGATAAGAAGATCGAATGCCGTGTTTATGATGGCCACACGATCATCAATACGGTCGAACTCAACAATTTCCGAAAATGCCACACGTGCGCTCCTTATTTGATTCCTTGAGCAGCGAGCCTTATTGCTTCCACGCCGAGATCGTATTGAAACTCGAAAGATTTATCCCTTAAAGGGGCAAGGGACGTTTGGTTCGATCAGTGACCCTGGGTTCGATCACTTTACTGGGCTGTGCCCCGGATCAAAGAAAAGTGTGGAATTGTTGGCAAACGACAGCCAGCTCGCTGGAATTCAAACTCAACCTCCAAAGCGACCTCGTGACCTGGGCTGAGGTCTCGTACGAACTCCTCGTGGCCGGGCCCTACATAAACCATCTCTTCCTTGCCCACCAGACGTCTGAAATATTTCTCTGAACGCGATCCCTCCTGGAGTACATCTGAGACTTCGATCGTCAGAATTCTGCCAATTATGTCCGCCACTTTCCCGATCAGTGTACCCTTAAACCCTCTCAATTTGCGAACCTTGTAGCGCCATGCAAATTCAGCTGTAATCAATGCGCCGCTCAGAAGTATCAGCGCAACGGACATACTTTTCCATATGGCAACGTGAAAATGTACACTGATCAAGCAGATACACGCAAACATCCCGATCACCATAGCGCCGCGCTGCAAGAGCCAAATTGCGTTCATTGTGCACCATTAGCAGAATGAACTAAAGGGGAATGAACTAAAGGCGTCAGGCATTAGGCACCTTAGTTCGATACGCCGCTTTATTGCAGCGTCTTCAGCCAGAGCTTTTGATCATAGCTCGCACACTACGCGCCCAACCTTAACTTGCCATAGAGCGCCGCCATGAGTACGCAGGAAAACGCAATATATGCGCGCGATGGCTCGCGCTCCGCGTTCGCCTCTGGCCCATTAAGCCAGCCCATGAGCGCGGTCTCGTAATTACTGAATACCTCGTACAGGTTGCGCACTGCCTCGATGGACGCGCGATCCACCAATTTGTTTCGCTCTGCTTCCTCAGTAAGCGCGCCCCACCATTCGGCATAGTGAGCTATTTGCCGTAGCTCGGAGGGGACGGAATTATGGTTCAAGCGCACCGGCCCTATTCCGAGTCGACCAATTTCCGCAGACAGTTGTTCGTCAGACCAAACGGGTGGTTTAGTATCCATTGAATGAAAATACAGGTGTCAGGGACCTTTAGTCTGGTACGTTGCCGCCGGTAGCTGGTCACTGATCTCCACTCTGCGTTCTAATAGAAATAGGCGACATGGGGTCTATTTTATGTCCCTTCAGTGTGCTCATCCAAAACGATGCCACCTTATTCAAATCGGGTAGCTTACATGGGCTGCCAAGGGCGCGGTTGAGCTTCGCTGCCGCCCATCCGGACACAGGTTCGTCAAATTCCAACCCAGCCACCACATCCATCCAGTTAGCACCAGGATCGTCCAAAAGCTCAAGGAATGCCAGAAGGCGCTCGGAGGTTGAACAGGAAGGATGTTTAAATCTTTCGCGCTTTTGCAATATAGTCATCATGGCGTCTTGACTACCATATTTAAACCATTCGGTAGGGCTGAATCTAAACGTGGCGCGAACGATCATACTGATTTTTGGCGAAGATCGCCGATTGTCGAAAGCAAGGTAAAGGTGATGTTCCCTTCAGTTACTACCGTCGAAATCGGTGTCGCGGTTATTTCGTTAACGGGCCGGCGGCGAAGGTGAGGGTGCCATAGCCGAGCTGGTCGTAGCCGCCGCTGTTGGTGCCGTAGTCGCCGCCACCTCCTTCGGGGCGGATCTTGGCGACCCACTGCTTGCAATAGGGGGCACTCAGCCCGCGGCGGTTGACGTAGTGGTTGAAGATCATCTCCCAGCACGGACGCACGGTCCCGCGTCCGGCGGGAGAGATCACTCGTTGGCTGGCGAGGCTGTTCTTATATGGCGTGTAGGGAACCTCGTATCGCAGGTTGTACTTCGCGACGTATTCAACGCCACTCAGGAAGCGGTTGTTGTCGTAGCCGTAAAGATCGTCCCCCTGATTCCAGGCCATCTCACACACAGCGCCGATCAACGCGATGCCCAGGGTGGCGTGACCCTGGTCTCTGCCGCTCTCCTGCCATTGGCCAAGGCCGTCGGGATAGATGGTCACCACGGCCTGTGCGATCGCGCCGTTCCCTTTGCCGTGCCTGAAGTAATCGACCGCCTGCTCATAGAGATCGAGGCGGTCGCACAACACGCCGATCGCCAGCAGGGAGGCCATGTTGCAGGCGTCCCAGTTGCACCAGTAGTGGTCGATCTTGTTGCCATTGTGATGGGTCAGAAAGTCCTGATTCATACCTGCGAAAATGGTGAGCATCATCTCCCCAAACCGCTTGAAATCGGCGGGGTCCCAGCCGGCATAATCGCGCATGATTTCCGCGGCATTGGCGAATTCGTACCCATAGATTCCGGAAGCGAGGAATCGATCGGAGCTTCCGGTCACCTCCTTCAATGTGGAGGACCAGGCGTTCATCACTTCGACGGCTTTGTCGGCGTACGCCTTGTCGCCGGAAACGCGCCAGCGCAGGGCGCAGGCATATGCCGTGGCGATGTCGGTGTAGAGCTGGTGATAGTTCTCATGCTCCGGCCCGCGACCGCGGACGATTTTTCCGGCCGGCCGCGGTTTCCATTTCAGCGAGGCATGCCGGCTGGCGGTCAGCCGTTCCCAGCCCGATTTCCACGGCTCGGCTCCCGCGGCCACCCTCTCCCGCATCCGCTTGAAATCCGCCTCGGTGTGCAGCAAACCCGGATGCCTGAGCGCTCGTTGCGTGGCAGGCGGGCCCGCCGCTACCGCATCAGCAGCGGAGACTCTCTGCACGCTGGGCAGCAAGTTTGACAGCGCGCCTGCAGCACTAAGCTTTAGAAGGGTCCGTCGGTTAATGTAGACCATGCGGTATTCTCACTTTGCAGATGCGCGTAGTCTAGCGCGCGTGGAACGGGACAAGCGAAGAAAAGGGTCACCTTCACGATGTTCTGTGAAGCAGAATCTAAGACAAAACGTCTTTTCGGACCCGACCTCTTTTACGGAGCGACCCCTTTTACGGAGCGTTTTGCGAAATAGTTGGATGCGGCGCCGGCCGCTCGTAGGTGTCCAGAAACGACTGTTGTCCCTCAACGATGACCGGTCATTTCGCGGCGATCGTCGCGCCGCATTCCGGGCATCGATCCGGCGTCGCACGTAAATCATAGCCGCATTTGAGACATGAACCCTTGCTCCTGCGCCTGCGGCGGCGAATGACTCGCCGGCCATGATTGGCAAGCCGGCAGACAGGAATGATGCAAGCCGCCAAGAATGGCGATAGGAAAGAACCGGTGATGACATACTGCGACCCGCGCGGCGGGCCCCAGGTGAACCCAAGAAATTGCGTCCGCATGGGAAATCGAGTGCCGATCGTCGTGATGACCATCGACTCGTCCCGCGCTCCCTGCGGGCCCGACCAGGGCATCCACGAGAATCCTTGATCTGGGATCGAATATCCCGCGTTGTTGTCCAGTTCGATATCAAAATGCCCGCAGGCGGTGTTCACGGTGTAGCACGCGGGCGCGCGAACGTAGTCGAAGCGATCGATGCGGGCGTAGCTGCGAATCCAGAAGATGAGCAAGGTCGCGCCGAGCAGCAGGGAGAGAACTGCTGGGATGTTGCGGGCGACTTGTCGAAGTCGTTTCACGTTCGGCATTTTACCAAAATCGGGAACGTGTTTGGTGGACATCGTCTCTTGACGCGCCGTGCGAGCACGGCGGCTATTATAAACTTGGCAGGGAGCGCCTTCGTTTTATCCACGCTCCTCATTGCGGAATTTGCTTCCGCATCGGCTGCAACGTCACCGGCCCGAGCAGGCCCGAATCGCGCAGCGGCCAACGGGAGGCGTCCAGTACGCCGCGGCCGCCGAGGGGGGCGACGTTGGCATCGTAGAAGTATTTCCATTTCACCTTTCGTCGATCCATGTCGGCGATCCGGTTGGCGGCCAAATTGGTTACATCGACTTCCAGCACATTCTTACCCGCCTGCAGATACGGCCCCACATTGACCGCAAAGGGTGGCGCGAACAGCGTCGCCATTTCGCGCCCGTTGAGACGCACGCGCGCACTTTCGTGCACGGCACCCAGATCAAGCCGCCAGTCGTCGCCTGGCGCTTCCGGATGATCGAATTCAATGCGATAGCGTGCCGTCCCGGCAAATCGTTTGCACTCCGGATCCTCTTGCGTGGTCCAGGAGGCGAGCGTACCGGTTTGGTACGCTTGCGGTAGCTGCGGCCCGCCTTCGGTAAATTGGACGTTCCACGTACCATTGATCGCAATCGGATCACCGGCAGCGTGAAGATACGGCCACGGTTTTCCATTGAGGGTTTCCCTGGAAGATGTGTGCACGATGCACGACTGGTGCGGAAGAAGCTGGAGATAAACTTGCGTCTGGTTGGTGGAGGATCGGCGAAAAGCCCCAACGCCGCTCGCTCCGCTCATCGGATCGAGTATGGCCAGCGAATTGGCCGCGACGCCAAGGGGAACCCAGGCGTCGATCCGGTTGTCGCTCCAGTTGACGATAAAATAATCGTACCCATCGCCGCGTAAGCGACGCACGAATCGCAGCCCCAAGTCCGTCATCGGCTCACGTTCTGCCGCGGCCCGCATCATCAGGGAATCCAAATCGGCATCCACCACAATAGAGCCGGCGCCCACGTTGGCCTGACGCACGCGGGCTTGAGTCGTGAACTTGAGCGAATCGATCAGCGATTTGAATTCCCCCCGGCGTTCCTGCAAGTTACCAAATCCCGGCACATCCGCCGGCAATGCATCGTGGAATAAGATCGTCGCTCCACCTTTGGCCAGTTCGATCAGTTTTCGCAGCGTTTTCACCGGCATCCAGCCAGTCCTGGGAACCAGGATCGTGCGATACTTATTTCCTCCCAGGACAATTGAAGAGCCATCGACTCCTGCCTGGGCGATGAAGCGATCGGAAATCATGTCGTAGCCGTAGCCGCGCTCCCAAAGCGTATTGGCGTCGTCGTAGAACGGCTTGCCGACCATCCATTGTCCAGGGGTGGTAAACATGGTCAAAAGGCCTCGCGGGGAATTCCACAGATCATGGAACGGCACATACAGCAGCACATCATTTGCCGGCCGACCGCTTTGCAAAATCGATTGACAGCGGGCGACATATGAGGTGAACGCCGACAGATCGTGCCACAGCCCGCCCTGCGGCCCAAAATTGACTGCGGCGTAAAACTGCCAGCCGGGCCACGCCGCATCCTCCGGCGAATAAGGAATGCCGTGAAAGAAAATGTGGTTCACGCCCGAAAGCATCAGGAAATCCGCCTGCTGCTTCACCTGCGCCAGCGAGACATTGAAATGCTCGCCCAGCCAGGTGAACGATTCGGAAGAGGCCAGGGCCGAGCCTTTCAGATGCGCCACCGATGAAGAAAGCTTGAGCATCGGCATGTGCTTTTCTTCATAGCGGGCGTAAATCTCCGTCTCCGGAATGTCGGCGGCGGCATAGACGTCGATCAGATTCGCCGGCGCGCCATGCGCCTGCTCGCGGCTGATGCTGCCGTGTGAATGGGCCCATTGCGTCCACCGCTGAACGTAATCCAGATGCAGATCGGAAATCGTTTCACGATAGTCGCACTTCACGCGCGCAATCGTGTCGGCATCACCTGTACCGAAAAACGCCGGCAATTGATCGCGAAGGTCGAAGCTGCGCCGTTTTTTGAATTCATCGAAGAGCTGATCGGTCCAGCTCGCGTTGTAATACTCGTATGAATCGTGGAACTGACTGCGCGGCATCAGGCCGTCGTAATTCTTAAACGCCTGATCAAAGCGATCGAGATATCGATCCAGCTTTGCCGGCGAAAACGGATCGAGCACATTCCCTTCGCCGCCCGGCGCAGCTCGCTTCACCTTCTGCGCCGGGCCTCGGGCCAGAATTGCATAAATCCTCCATTGCCCCCGCGGCGCGCTCCATCGCAGCTTTCGGTCCTGAATTTTGCCCGACAGATCGATTCGCTGCCCGGAATCGGATATCGCGATCAGGCATTGCAGCCGGCCGCGCGGAATCGTGTAGTCAGTGGTCGCGCCGCCGGCGACGCTGGTGCTGTCCAGAATCGCCTGCGCAGAGGCATCATCGTTGGAGACATTCGGCCCGCCGAAGGGCCAGCCGGTGCCGGTGGTCATGTCCACGCCCATATCCAGTCGCTGCGCCTCGCGGGTGGTGTGCGCGAGCATCGTCATCCACTTCGGCGAGAGATAGGGAATGAAACGGTCCTCGTACCCATGCGCGCCGTAGATCGGACAGATCTCCACGCCGCCGATGCCCGCGTCGTGGTATTGCGCCAGCAAGCGCGAAAGATTCGCCTGATCCACCGCGCTCCCCAGCCACCACCAGCGTGTCCACGGCCGATTCACCCGCGTGATCGGCGGAAACGAGAGCGCATCGGCGGGCGACTGCGCACATGCCACAGCGCCCGTAAATAGAATGAGCAGGAACCCCAAAAGTGCACGTTTGAACCGGTCATCCACCAAAGCGCGCATGACGACCTTCCTCAAAAGGGATGAAGCCCCAACAGAATGCGCGCCAATGGCATCAGTTTCAATCAGGACGATGCCGTCGTTATCTGACCAACTCCGGCAGACGGGCGCTTACGCCACCTGTGCCCATGCTTTATACAAAGTTGGCACGCCCACGCCTTTTCGCTGCAGAGAATTCAGTGGTGGAGTTGTTGTGACTTCGTTGAATCCGGCGCGCACGGGAGAGCCCGACAAGCCGGGCGGTAAACTCGGCGGCGTACGCTCGTTCTTCATTTCCGACGCGCCGCGCGACTCAGTACCCCGGCGGATATTGGAAATCGACATGAAAATCGACGGCGGCGGCGCTGGTACTGTTGGCGTCGATCTGGTCGGGGGTGTTGGCGGTGAGGGTTTTGTCGGTCCAGCCGATCTGGTTGACGATGTTGTGATTTCGATCGAAGAAGGTCACGCGATATTGAACGTAGAGTTGCCGATCGATAATGGAGCGGACCGGGACGATGATGTGGAGAATCCCGGCATCGTCGCGGGTGGTCGTCGGATCTCCGACGACCACATCGCGCTGCAGTTCATAACTGTTGAAGTGGATCTGCCGAGCCGCGTAGGGGTCGGCGTGCGGCTCGATGGGCGGGCGCACGACGTTGTTGCAGCCAGCGGCCAGGAGGAAAAGGCCGGCGATCGTCAAAACCGAGAGCGAGATTCGATTCAGCATGGAGGGTTAACCTTGATTCAAGCGAGCCTGATTTTAGTTCAATGCAACCTACGTTAATTGTGAAAATACTAAATACGATTTAACCGCAGATGGACGCAGATAAACGCAGATTGAGAAAGAAATTCAAAGCCATTTTGTCCCCGTGATTCCATTACAGTTTTGCGCTATTTACAAGTCTTATCTGCGTTCATCTGCGTTTATCTGCGGTTAATTAATTCTTTGTTTAATGCTGCTCTCCCGGACCGGTTGCGGGATAGATGGGTTGGGTGGTGGGCGCGGGACTTTGCGTGCCACCGTTCAAACCACCATCAAAAGTACCGGGAAGCACCTGCACGTTGCCGGGGACTGTTGATTTTTGACCGTTGTCGTTTTGCGGGGGTTGCTGGATCGCGCGATCGTTGGGCGGCGGCGCGTTTTCGGCGCGCGGCGGAGGGCCGCCTCCGGCGCTCCAGGATTTTTCCATGCCGTCCATCAGTTTGCGGGCGACGAAACGCGTGTAGTAATTGATGCGCGGCTTGTTCATGGGGGGTGGCACGCCGACCGTGGCGCGGGCGAGGGAGGCGCCGTCGTGTTTCAGGTCGATTGCTTCGCAAACCAGCAGGATTTCGGTGCCGCGATCGGAGGCGTAGGTCGGCTGGGCCTGCACCTGAATGAGAATGTCGGCATCGAGCTGCCTGGCGACATCCTGGCCCGCGCCGGCTTGGCCATTGCGGAGCGTCTGGGCCTGCTGGGGGCTGAGCGCCTGATGGCCGATGGTTGGCGAGATCAGTGCGACCTGGCCATCGCAGGAGAGCCAGTCGGTCAGGACATTTTCCAGGGCTTCGTAATCGATCGGCCGATTGCCCGCTTCATCGCGGCTGTAGGACGGATACGACTGCGAATCGGAAGCGCGATTGACGAAGACGACGATGTGCGGCCGGCCCACCGAGTTGTAAGCCGCCACAAATTCGCGCTGCTCTGGCACGCGCTGGCTCACCAGCGGTGCATCAGTATAGGGCGGCGGAGGAATGCTGTCGTCCGCGTTCTGCGGCGGCATGGGCTTGTTCCATTCGCCGGTTTCATAAACGCCTTCGTGCATCTCCGTGGCACGATTCGGAGGGGGAAGATTTTCGTGGCATCCCGCGCACGCGAAGGCGCCGAGTAAGAGCAAGGCAGATAGTTGTTGTACGGATCGCACTGAAAACCTCCAACCATTCCAGATGCCCGCATATCATACTTCAAGGGGTACAGGTTAGCCCAGTTTAGCCGCGAAGCGATAGCGGAGCGCTTTATGCGACCGCAAGAAAGCGCTCCGCTGTCGCGTCGGGGCTAAACGTGGCTGACCAGCGCGCTTTGGCGCACGGTCGCTACTCCCATTCGCTCTTTCATTGAGACACGCTGACCGATAAAAGGATGGGCGCACCGAGCCCTTGCGTTTTACGGGCTGGCGTGTCTAACCTGTAGTCCGTTCGTGGCGGTACGTGGGTGATTTTCTGCGCAATTTCAAGCAGCGGCTTGAGATAAGGCTGGAAAGCGGAATCGGGCGAGTTATTCAAAACAACCAGACGGGTATTTGAAGGAGATAGCTTATGGTTCGCGGATGGAGCTGGGTTTTGGCGGCAGGGGTTGTGGCGATGATCATCGGCTGCTCAAGCGATAAACCGCACGAATATGGCAGGCAGCGGCCGCCGGCGGATCAAGTGGACCGGGGCGATGTGGGGCTGCAGAGCATGGATTTGATCGCTGCGACCGACCGTCTGGCGGCTGATCTAATCGCGTCGCCGGCGGTACGGGACAATCCCAATCAGCTCACGATCGTGGTGGACAACATGGAAGACATGACGACCGATCGCGATTTCCACACCAATTACCAGATTTTCCTCGAGCGGCTCAAAGTCAACTTGGCCAAGTACGGGCATGGGCGCGTGCAACTGATCGAGAACAAGGGGCAGTTCCACAACCTTCGCAATCGCGAGTTGGAAAACGAGCGCGATGATTTCCAGCAGGGCCCGAACGGTGGCCGGGACGTTGCGCCGGCGGCGATTCAGCCCGACTTTTCGCTGTATGGGAAGGCGATGAATATGCCGAACCTGAGGACCAATTTTTATATGCTTGAATTCACGCTGACCAATCTCCGCAATCGCACGCTGGTCTGGTCGAATGATTATGAAGTGAAGACGGAGCGGTAAGCTTTTGTCTCCCTCCCCCGGAGTACCGGAGGAGGGAATAAGCGGAGCGCTAAACGGGGAAAGAAGAGGGCTTGAGCGTGAGTCCACGGTTTCCACTTTTGATTCTCATCGGGCTTCTGGCTGGCGGCTGCGCCAATGGGATCCAGAGCGGGCATAACACGGCTCTGGACAGCATGGATCTGAAGCAGATGACCGATTCGATGTCGGCGAGCATCGTGGCCGACCCGCGCGTGCAGGCGGCGATCGCGAAGGATGGGAAGCTGAAAGTGGTCGTGGAGCCGGTGGTCAATGAGATGACGGCGGAGGTTCTGCCGCGCGGGGAGGCCGACATGTTCACGGCTCGCGTGCGGATTCTTCTGAGCCAGCATGCGCCGGACAAATTTTTGTGGATCATGAATCGCGATGCCTTCTACAGCCTGCGGCAGCGCGAGCTGGAAATGGATCTGGGCCCCGCGCCCGGCGCGATCAATCCCCAATATGCGCTGACGGCGCATTTCCGGTCGCTGACCAAAGAGAATTCGAAGATGCGCAGCGAAGCGTATCTTTGCGTCTACGAGCTGACCGATCTGGATCATCGAACGGTGCTGTGGTCGGATAAGTATGAAGTGAAGAAGAAGGCGGTCAAAGGGTTTCTCGATTGATGTGAATCATGGACGAGCGAAATCCAATGAGTTGTCGCGCGATGTTTTTGACGGTTGGGCTCGGGGCTTTGCTCGCGCTCATAAGCGGGTGCGTCTCGCAGGAGCAGGTCAAAGCGAATCACGCAGTCGAGGATTATTTCGTCGGCAGTTTTCGGCAGTCGGAGAATCAGCTCAAGCCCCTTGCGCAGAAGCCGGACGAGAATTATGTCTTGAATAACGAGCGGCTCGGTTCAGCGGCGCTGGCCAATTATGACCTGGACACGGCCGAGGCGGCATTTCTTCGCGCTTACGAAGTGATCAACAGCACGGGCGTCAACGACCCGGCTCGGGCCGCGGCAACCGTCTTGTTTTCGGAAAATGTCAAAGTCTGGAAAGGCGAGCCTTTCGAGCGGGCCATGCTCAATTTTTATCTGGGCCTGGTCTATTACATGCATCACGAATACGACAACGCGCGAGCCGCTTTTGAAAACGCGCTGTTCAAGCTTCGCGATTATGGACAAGGCGGGGATGCTTCGGATCAATATCGGCAAGTCGAAAGCAATTTCGTGCTGGCTTATCTGATGCTGGGGCGATGCGATCAGCGACTGGGGAAGCCTGATGATGCGCGCAAGGCATTTGCCCGAGTCGTGGATCTCCGCCCCGATCTTCGCACCTTAGCCGATTACCGGCGCAACGAGCAATCGAACATGCTGCTGGTGGTCGATTACGGCTTTGGGCCGGAGAAGATGACCAGCCGCGATGGAACGATCGCTGGATTTCGGCCGACGCCTCGGGAGGAGGGGCCAATCCCACTGCCTGTCCTGAGCGTCGATGGCCGGCGGGTGAATGTGAGCGATGCGGCGCTCCCGCCGATCGATCTGCTGGCGCTGGCTCAGGATAAGCAATGGCAGAGCATCGATACGATACGCGCGGTTAAATCGGTGCTGGGGACAGGGATGATTGTTGGAGGAACCGCCTATGCGGCAACCGATCGCCGGCCGAATCCTTATGTCGCATTGGGACTGATCGCAGGCGGATTTGCGATGAAGGCGACCAGCCAGGCCGACCTGCGGCGGTGGGAATTTCTGCCGAGGACGGTATTCATTATCCCCCTTGCAGCGCCGGCGGGAAAGCATGATGTGCGAATCGAATTCCCCAGGATGCCGGGCATGCGACAGACCTGGACCGGCCTGGAAGTCCCCCCCACCGGCGAAGTCACCTTTTACTTCCGCATGGAGCGCGGCAACGTCGGCCCGTACTCCTGGCCCCCGCCGGCAATGGTGAAGAGCGAGCCGGGAAATCCCGCGACGCCGCAGTAGTCGTTGCATTCAAAGAGCCGCGCACGAAGTAAGCGGATTAGCGCAAGACTGTGTCAATCCGCTTACTTCGTGCGCGCCTCTTTATTTGTCGTCGAAAGCGGGAAGCGGTGGGCCACGCTTCACGAAAATTCGCGGCGGCGGAGGACCGCCACCCTCCAGGATCTATTACGCCCGCAAGCGAATCAACAATTTCATGTGCTCCCATTTGTTGCGGTGCGGGCGGGCGGTTCTTACCATAGCGATTCGTTTCCCGTCGGGCTCTCTCGCGGGCATCGGGCTGGCGGGTGACTCATTTGCCTATCCTCAAACCATGGGAGTTTGCCCATGCCGAATTTCATCCCGTCGCTGGTCTACAAAGAGCTCTATCTCGATCAGGGGTACATGGGGACGACTTATCTCGACAAGAACAGCAAGGATCGCTCGACGGCGCTGGACGATCGCCATTCATTTATGAAGCAGGCGGCCTGCGAGCAGATCGGCACCTATGAAGAGCAGGTGATGCGGCAGGACGTGGCGATGTGGTACGGGGCCTTGAACTCCGACCATACGGGACTGGTTCGGCGAGTATTTTCCATCCTTTTTTACGGAAGAATGTTCGTGAAGCGCAAGTCGCGCTATGAACCATGGAAGAAGCTGGGCGGGCCAATCGCGACGGCACTGTCGCATGGCGGACGCGTGCTGGTTCAGCTTCCACATACGCCGGCCGCGGATAAGGACAAATTCTGGAAATGGCTCTGGCCCCAGCCTCAGGCGCGAAAAGCCGCGACGCATGCCCTCAGTCAGCGAAAAGAGCCAGTGCTTCTAGGCGGCACCCGCAAGCTGTATCTGGAAGAAGGCAAAGGCTTCATCGATGGATTCGCCCGCAGCGCGACCAATCGCGGCCAGCATTTCGGCATGAACGTCGCCCTGGGCGGCGAAGGAAAATACAACCCGTGGACCGGCAACCGAATCAGTGCCGACGGGCAACATGGGCACCTATACATTCTCTATTACGCCCCCCTGCCCAATGAATACGGCGGCCTGCTGATCGGCTGCGAAGGCTCGGCCCCCACCGATCGCATGGCCAAGGGCATCAAGCATGGCATGGATCAATCGGGTGGCGTCCATAATTGGCAGGCCAAGTCATCGAAATATTCGCCGACCGGCGGCCTGAAATTCGCCAATAAGGTCACCACCGAAAAACACTGGTACGGCAATAAAAAGAAGACCGAATACTGGTGCTCCTGCGGCCCCACCAGCGACAAGGAAGGGATCGTCGTGGACCTCGTCGGCGCGAATGACGAGCGCGATGTCGATTTTGTCATGCAGGCCGAGCGCAGCTTCGAATCCGATTTCCTGGGGCAATCTGGATATACGTTGACGTGAGCTTTATTAGCGATCGCACTGGATCGTCATCGCGGCTGGTTTTTCTTTTCTTCGACGACCGAGGCGATGATCTGGTCGAGCCTGAGCTTGGGCGCAAAGGGAATCACCGACCGGATGCGATCGAGGCGCGGGACTCGGCGAGGCATGTCGTCGAAGCGCTGGCCGTAGGCCTGCTCGTAGGTGATGTGCTGGACCTTGCTCGATGAGCCACTGATGCGGATGACGCGCTCGGCAAGCTCGTTGATCGACACTTCTTCGTCGCTGCCAAGGTTGTAAACCTGCCCGAGGGCTTCAGGGGTGGCCATCAGGCGAACGAGGGCATCGGCGACATCGCTGACGTGGCAGAAGCAGCGCGTCTGCTTTCCATCGCCGTAGACCTGCAGGTCTTTGTGCTCGAGCGCCGCCTGCGCAAAGCGCGGGAGCACCATGCCATACATGCCCACCTGGCGGGGGCCAACGGTATTGAAAAGTCGGACGATCACCACCGGCAGTCCGAACTGGCGGAAATAGGCCAGGCCGAGAAATTCATCGATGCCTTTGCCATAGGCGTAGCACCATCGGCTCGAGCGCGTCGCGCCCATCACCACATCATCATCTTCGCCAAACGGCACGCGGGCGCCTTTGCCGTATACTTCGGACGAACTGGTAATCAGCACCGGCCGGCGGAAGCGATTGGCCGCTTCGAGCACCACTTCGGTTCCGTGAATGGTCGTGCGGATGGTGCGGACCGGCTCATCGAGAATGAGCTGCACCCCCACCGCCGACGCCAGGTGATACACCGCATCGCAGGCGGCGACAAGCGTGTTGACGGTCGATTCGTTTTCCACCGAATCGCGGACGATCTGGAAGCCTTTGGTGTCGATCAGGTGGGCGATATTTGCCATGCGACCGGTGGAAAAATCATCCAGAACGGTCACACTCTGCCCATCGCGCAGAAGGCGTTCGCACAGGTGCGAGCCGATGAATCCCGCGCCGCCGGTGACAAGGATGCGATTGGCCATGAGCGCAGGATACGAACGCGATTGGCTGAGGTAAAGCGTTGGGTTGAAGTGGAAGACGATTGCAGATGGATCGCGTGCAAAACATCACGGATTTGCGATTGAGCGAGGGGGCGAAGGATCGCTCGTTGCCTGATGGACAGAGCTGGGCGCGACGTCATGCGGTCGCTTTGATGGTCGGGGTGGTGGTCTTCAGCACGATCTGTCGGGTACGACAATATCTTGCCGACACCTCATTTTGGGCGGATGAAGCATCGCTGGTGATCAACATCCGAATGAAAACCGCCCGGCAGTTGCTCGGCCCTTTGCAATTTGACCAGGCGGCCCCGCCACTGTTCCTGCTGATCGAGCGCGGGATTGTTGGAGCACTGGGCGAATCTGAATTGGCGATGCGCGCGTTTCCATTTGTGGGCGGCTTGATCGCGCTGGGATTGTTTGTCTTTTTATCGAGGCGATTGCTTGAGCCGCCTTGGGATGCACTGGCGGTGTTGCTGTTTGGAATTTCGGAAATGCTGATCTGGCATTCGACGGAAGTGAAGCCGTATGGAACGGATGCGGCGGTGGCGACGCTGCTATTGGCGATAGGACTTCCCGCGAGACAAACGAGAATCAGTGTAGCGCGATTCCTGATGGTCTGCTTGGCGGCGGCGATCGCCGTCGCGCTGTCCTACCCGGCGATTTTCGTTTTCCTGGCGATTAGTGCGGCGATGCTGCCCGCGTTGTTGCGCAGCGGCGCTCCTGCCGCCGCCTCTACTCCCTCCCTCGGTACTCCGGGGGAGGGCTGGGGAGGGGGTGCCCTCCGTGAAAATCTACCCCCACCCTACCCTCCCTCGGCGAGTACGCCGAGGGAGGGAAAATCTTGGCGATATCTGCTGATCTTCCTCATGGGAAACGCATTGGTTGGTGGAGTGTTTCTGGTTCTGCTTAAAACGATCGTCCGCGCGCAGCAGAATTCTGCCCTGGATGCATACTGGCAGGAGGCGTTCCTCGATCTTCGGCATCCGCTGCAATGGCCCGCCTGGCTGCTCCATCAACTTGTTTCGATGAGCAACTACGCCGTTCGCGGCGCGGGGCCGGTCGTTTTGGCGGGCGTGTTGGTTGGCTGCATTGCCTTGATACGCACCAAACGATTCGCGCACCTCACGATGCTCGCCGGGCCGATCGTGCTCACGATTCTCGCCGCCGCGGCACATAAGTATCCCTTTGACGGCGCGCGGCTCACGACCTTTCTCGTCCCCGGCACCATCCTTCTTTCAGTGATCGGCCTCGCATTTTTCTGGCGGATCGCGCATTGCGCGATTGGCGCATTTGCCGCGGTTCCCGCGGCGTTTGTGATTGGCATCGCACTCTATAGCGCGATTCTGCATCTGATTGTCCCGCAGACGAGGGCCCACCTTCGCCCGATCGCGCAATATGTTCGGCTGCATATCCAGCCAAACGATGGGATCTACGCGTTGCAGGGTCGAGAATGGAATTGCTACTGGCCCATCGATGACGCGCGGGTTCATGATGAAATTCCGCGAGCGGATCACATTCCGTTCAAAAGGTTCTGGATCATCTGGTCGTTCCCCAATCCGCAGGCGGTAAAGCGGATCGATCCGCTGTTGAAGTGGACGGGACAGTTCTGCAATCGGCTGGATACGCAAATCGATCGGCGTGGCGGCGCAGCGTTCCTGTTTGAAGGAAAAGATGATGCCCAGCCCGATCCTCTTGAGCCGCCCAGCATTGCGACGCATCATCGGGTGATGCACGAGCATCGTGCGGAAGAGCCAGCGGGAGATTGATGATGTTGCTGCATAAAAATCTCTTTCGACGTGGACTATTGGGAATTCTCGCGGTGGTGATCGCGCTGGGCGCCTCTGCGGCCCTCGCGCAAAAGCCAAAGGATCAACGCGCGATCGACCTCCTGGCCATGGGCGACTGGGGCGAAGGGAAGCCGGCGCAGACACAGGTCGCACAGGCCCTCGAAAAATATGTCGCCCAGCAGCAGCATCCGATCTCAGCGATGCTCCTCGCGGGAGACAATTTCTATGTGCCCCTCTCGGGTGTGAACGACCCGGCCTGGCAGACGCTTTTCGAAAAAATGTATGACCCCCAGAAGCTGAACTTCCCGTTCTATGCTGCGCTGGGCAATCACGATTACGACCAGAACAAATATCGCATCGAGCTTCAGTACGCGCGGGTCCATCCAGAATCCCGATGGAAGATGCCGGCGCGATGGTATCGGATCGAAATTCCGCAGCAGAATCCGATGGTGACGGTGCTGATGCTCGACAGCGATCAGCCGAACCTGACGCCGGTCGAGTGGGCCTTGCAGCGGAAATGGCTGGAGAGCGAATTGGCCAAGCCGCGGACTGCGCCGTGGATCATCTGCTGCGCCCATCATCCGCTCTTCAGCAACGGCGCGGCAGCCGACAACGGGATTCTCCAATCGGACTGGGGCACGCTCTTCAAGAAATATCACGTCGATTTTTATCTGTGCGGCCACGAGCACAATCTTCAGCATCTGGAAATCCCCGGCTGGGAAACGACGTCATTCGTGCTGGTCGGCGGAGGCGGCGCGCATCTGCATCCGATGCTTCGCAGCAATCGCGGCCCCTTCAGCCGATCCATTTATGGCTTCGCGCATTTTCAACTCACACCCGGCCTGGCGACGATCCATTTCATTGGCGCCGACGACAAGCCTTTGCACATCTTCGAGCGCACCAAAGCCGGCGCGGTGAAGGTGCTGATGACGACTCCTTCTGATCCGGCGGTGGATAAGCCGCTGGAGGTAATCATGGGCTTGTATGACAAGATCCAGGCGGCGCGCACGCAGCCTTCGACTCGGCCGGCGACTGTTCCAGCCGGGTACTAGGCTCTGTCTGGGATTTGATGCGCCGGCCCGAGGCGGTAAGCTATGAGTCGTTTGATTCGTCAAGGCGTTTCGATGGAGGCGCCGCATGCCGCTGACTGGCTTTGGGACGGTTGCGTTCGATCCGGATGATGTGCTTGCCGCCCGGCTTCATAAAGTCGATGGGCACCGCCGCGTCGTCTGCGTGCTGGACGTCGGCACGACACTTAACGACGGCATCTCGCGCGTGGAGTTGAGCGGCGCCGGCGCTGTCGCGCTGTGGAAGATCATCGATCCAGCCAACAACGGTGATTCAGGCTGCGTGCGCTTCAGCGACTGGGTGCTGCGCATGAACCGCGTCAAATTCATCGAATTTCCTGAAGCAAATCGCGCGCGGGTCTATTTTGTCACGAGCCGTGCCGGCAGCGTCGCTTCGATTGAGCTGGATGGAAAAGCCGCCGCGAGACTCGCGGGACATTTCCCAGAGCCGGTGCCCGAGCGAGCCTAAACGGGCCCAATCTCACTTTGCGATATATCGATAATTGAATCGCCCGTCCGGCGCGACATCGCCGCTGCTGTAGAAATCCATGATGTCGCCGGGATGCTGAAGATTGTCGGCCCATTTGAAATCGAACGACAATGCTGTTGCGCCAGTCGAAAGTCCGAGGGCCGATCGGGGAATCGACAACTCCAGTTCATTTCCTTCGACCCTATATTGAACCTTCGCGACTTTCTCCCATTTCCAGCCGCCGACGTTTTTCTCAAGCCAGGAAGTGTTGTCGGCATCCATCGTGCGGTTGACGATGTAGTCGTAACCTTCCCAGCCAGTCTTTGGATTCTGGTCGGCATCGATCAGCAGCCACATCCAGTTGGCATCAGTGGCAGAGGAGATGGGCTTTGCGGTCTGGGCATAAAAGTAGATGTTCTGCGCATCGCGCGCGACTTTCATCACCTGAAATTCATTTCGGCCGCTGTGATTTTCGTAATGAAGGCCAGCCACACCTGGAAAATCACGCGGCAGCGTCGCGCCAGGATCGGTCGTGTATTCCGGCTGCACATCCTTCCAGGCATCGAAGCCGGATGACAGATCGATTGTCTTCATCGCCGACGCCTGCGGAATTGGTGGCGCGCCCTTGAAGCGGCGCACGTTGGCGACAAGCTGATAGTAATAATTGTCGCCATGGCCGCCCTTCATCGGCTCGATGTCGCGACTGAATTCCTCATCGAATTGATCGACAAACGCCACCGATTTGTGGGGCTGGCCGAATTTGCCGGCGATCCATTCGTTCCAGCCGGTCACCATCACAAAGGGCGGCTTGAGTTCCATCGCCCGCTTCCACTGCTCGCTAAAGTTGTAGCCCCAGTTCACTGCGCCGGGCGATCGATCTTCTTTCCCATCATGAAAGCTTCGGCCACGCGCGTTGCCGGCGCTCATGTTGGTGACTTTCGCATCACGGGCGCGCAGATTTTGTGCGACGGCGACGTTCACTTGCTCCGGCTTGTTGGGATCATCGGTGTAGCCATAAACCTGCGGATAGGCACTTTCCCAATGCCAGGCGTAAGCCGTGTTCACCAGGGTGAAGGGCCAGTGCGCCGCACGAAGCGTGAAAAATGATTTCAACTGCTGATCCGCGACGGCGGGATCGCAGATCATCAGCGGCTTACCCTGCCAGATAAACCAGAGATTTCGATAGCGTCCCGGCTGGTACAGATCATGGTAAAGCTGCTGCGCCGTCTGCTGCGCGTTGGTATTAACCATGAAGCAAATCTGCGGCGTGCGGCCGCCTTCCTTGCGGATGGCGGTGAAGATGTCGCACAGCGCAGTGTAGACTTTCGGATAAGTTTGCGCGTTGGTGGCGTCGAAGATCAGCGTGTCGATGCCGGCGTCGGCGAGCAGCCGAGCGTGGCGACGAAGGACCCACGGATCGGTGCTGAGGTAATAGCCAAACAGCGGCTGCCCCCAATAGTGCGGCGAGCCAAGCGGTCCCCAGAGGGGTGAATCAGGATGCTTCAGCGCATGCGGATCCTCGGCGAGGATTTTCGAGATATCGCGCGGACCATTGCCCTTCGTCTGGCGATCGTTGTGCCACAGAAAATAGAAGATCCCAACAAAACGATCCCTTCGTGGTGGGCCGACTTCATCCGACAGCGGCAGTTGCCTGCCGAGTGCATCGGTCGCAGGCCAGGGCGTCGTGAGGACCGATTGCGGCTTCTCTTGCGCGAAGCTTTCGGAATGTGCTAAGAGAATGAAGCATCCTGCGCACAACACCAGCATTGCTGCGCGCAACATCATCGAATGGAATTTCAACATGATGGATAAAGCTAAATCTGCGAGCCACCTGCCGGCCGGAGGAACTGGTCGATCACTTTGGAGACGTTGTCCTTATATCCGGTGTTAGAGCTGAGCTTCTTCCAATCCGGGTGACCGAAAAAGGCCTGCCAGTTCTTCTTGGAATCGTCCATATTTTCATGGACAACCATATAAGTCAATTGAGGCAGGTTCTGGCCGATGATCGCGCCGCCGTAGAAAATGCCGGGCATACCGGCCTTTTTGAAGATCGCAAACTCGCCGCCGTTGAACATCTCCAGCTTGTTGCGGGCGCGCTCCTCATTGCGACTCTCGTATGTCCGAAGCTCGAAAACCCTGCTCTCAGACTTCGTGGGAACTTCGACATGCGGCGCGCCTTCCATCGCCAGAAGCAGATCGCTTTCGAAGCGAGTAAAGGCCATGTTCTGTCTCGAATCGCGCAGAACGGTGGCACCGGCCGTCTGGAATACATGATCATCCGCAAGACGCGCTTCGAGCGTCACCACCGATTCGAATGAATTATGCGGCAGCAGCACCCAAAGCTGCATCGGATCGGCCTCGAGCTTCATGCCGGGGTTGTCCTTGGCGAGCATTTTGAAGACACCTACCGGCTCGATGCCGGCCCGGTTGAAGGCAGGCACCGCCGCGTGCTGGAGGAACTGCTCGAAGGCCATCTGCTTTTCCGCGGAGGAAAAGTGGTAGGTCCGTAGCTCGAACAGTTGCCGATGAGCTGGCGCTTCGGAAGGTGCGCCCTTGAGGTTCGAAGCCATTGCGCCAAAGGCGACGGCAGCCGATGCAGCCAGAAATTCGCGTCGTTGCATGTTTTTTTCCTTGCGAGTCTGTGAAATCTGTTTTCCCGTCCCCCACCGATTACCGTCACTTGCCAAGCTTGTTGCCAAAATCGACGCCGACCAGGTCTCCGATGCGCTCCACCGTAATGTCCGGGGTCGGGTAGGAACGAACCGAAGCGGCATCCATCGCATAGTGCCCCTGCCGGGGGAAGACGCTCGTCAGCTTGTCTTTCCAGATTTGCTTGACGGCCGCCAGGATGCGCACCTTATCGTCCACGAGCACATAATGCTTGGCTGGATATCGCGCTTCCACGTCGGCCAGCATCTGCTCCTTGTGAATGTAGATCAATACTCGCCCTTCAACCGCTTCATAGATCCCCGATCGCTCCACCTTGCGTGGCTGAAAGACCACATCGCCATCCGAAAGCACTACCGCCGGCCCCCACTTCTGACAATGGGCGATCGCATCGAGTGAATTGGGAAAGAGCCGATTGGCGAAGGGGTAATCCACCAGGAAAGAGGAAACCTTGAGCAACCCGGGATCGGTCGGATGAGCGATGCGATAGCGCTGCAGCGCGCCCAGATAGTCGGCATAACCCAGTTGCTGGCGCAACTCTTCGAAAATCGCGAAATAATGTTCGCGACGCTCCTGGCCAAATTGTTTGTTCAGATACGCCCCCAGATCGGCGACGACACGGTCGTTATCGAGGAGCGTGTTATCGACATCGAAGAGAAAAACGATCTTGTGGGTCTGGGCCATGTCCTTCATTCCCTTGATCTGGTGCAAAATAGTTTGCCAACAAAACCGTCATTGTACAGCGGCGCTGCATCGGCAGAGTTGTCGCGGTATATTCGCAGCGCGGTATCGGGCGCTGGTTAAGGCAAATTCGAAAATGACCCTTGGCGCGCCCATCCGCGCGGCGATCGAGTATCCCGGCGATTCAACCAGTCCGCTCAGCCTTGTACCGCCTTGGCTCTGCAAGCTGCTGCTTCTGGGCATCTTCGCCTATTTCGCGATTTATCACATCCATCATGAGCGAAAGGACCATGGCGGGCACCTCGGTGATTTCCATACCTTTTACCAGGCAGGGCAATTTGTTGTTTTGCATCGCGACATTTACACCGCCGGCCCCAATTCATCGCAGATGTACGTGTATCCGCCGCTGATTGCGGTGCTGTGCGCGCCGCTGTCGCACCTTTCGATTCTCATAGCGGCTCATGTCTGGCTGATCATCAATGTGTTCGCACTGCTCGTCTCGGTCCTGCTGGGAACGCGCGCGATGCTCTGGCGGCTGGGGATTCAAAATGCTGCTGCTCCGTGGATCGCAGCACTGCTAGTGACCCTGTTGAGCGAAAATGAGCTGCGGGCGGTCCTGACGATGTTGGAGACGGACCCCATCATGCTGCTGATGTTCACGCTGGCGTTGTGGTATCTCGATGAGAAGCCGGTCGTCTCGGGATTGGCGCTGGCGTTTGCCTTTAACATCAAATACCTGCCGATCGTGGCGCTGCCGCTGCTGATCGTTCGCAGACGATGGACGGCCGCCATCGCAATGATCCTCGGCTCGATTTTCTTTGCGCTGGCGCCCTCGATGGTTCTGGGATGGCATGAGGATCTTCGATGCCTGCGCGTTTCGATGGGCGGATTGCTGCGATGGGTTGGAATCTCACCAGAGGCGTCGGGTTCGATCAAGGTTCACGACATCGGCGACAGCCTGAGCGTATCGGTCACCAGCATGCTGGGCCGGGTGCTGAGGCCGCACGGGGTAACCAATTCACAGGTCATGGTCGTCGCAGCCGGCGTTGGCGCCCTCTGCCTGGCTGTCGTTCAATCCATGTACCGGTTCAGAAAGCTTCCGATGTGGCGATGGCCAACCGCCCGCATGCAAGACCAAGCTCCCTTCAAGTCACTGCTGGCGGTGGAATGGGCGGGCATGATTACGATCGCATTGGCCTTCAGCCCCGACACCAACACGAGGCACTTGGTATTGGCGGTTCTGGTCAATGCGCTGGGCGCGGCGGTCGTGCTGAAATCTGGAGTGGGAATCTATCGCCTCGTCGCGTGGGCAGGAATGCTTGTGATCCTTTTAGGATTCATCATGCCCTTCGGCATCAAGGGCAGCGCGATTCATCAATTCTACTTCTACTACAGCATCCCCGGCTGGAGCTTGTTGATCGGATATTTGATGATTCTCTGGAGCGCGCTGGCCGCCATCGCTCCGAGCGGACGATCCAAGTCAGACTAGAGTCCGATGCGCTGGCGCAGGGCATCGAGCGCTTGCCGCCACCGCTCGTTGGTTTGGGTGGTTTCGTAGGTGAGAATATCGGACAGGGCGACGAAATCCCGGCTCTCGAGGGTTGCCTTGATCTGGCGAAGCTGGGTGGCAAATTCATCGACCATTTCTGAAAGAGTCGATCCATCCACCCGCATCGAATCCAGATTGATCCGCAGCAGTTGAGCTGTTTTCACGACAGATTGCTGGGCGTTTTGCCAGGTGCTAAAGCAGCCGCTGAGCTTCTGCATGGCCTTTTCGACTGAGCCGATCTGCAACAGCTCCACTGCATCCGACTTGAGCCGATCGGCTTCGCTGAGCTGCTGCTCGACTTCATCGAGAGCATCTAAGGCAATCTGCTTGGGCTCGGCGGTCTCAATGAAAATCGTATGACCTGCAAGCGGCGAGCGCTTTACGGTGCCGATCATGTCCAGGTCCGGCTCTTCGCCGTCGATCAGGAGATTGATCACCAGTCGATTGGGCCGTTGCACGTGGGTCAGAACCTGCCCGACGGTGCGAAAGCCCAGATCTTCGATTTCCAGCGTCTCATGATCGACGGTCACTGACATCCGACCTCCTGAAGTATCTCTCAAGACTGTCTATCGGTTATCGGACGCCCGTGGCTTGAGTCCGATAAAATGGCCGGAGGAACAAAACCGTGCCAAAATGGCTGTATTTCAGGCTGCAACCCGCTTAGGCTTATCTCTCCCGCGAAGAAAAGGGCGTATGTCCGATCAAGAGGAATTGAAGCGACTGATCGTCTGCCGGCATTCATGCATCGTGGTTAACACGGTGGAAGAGGAATACGCGCTGGTTCTGTTGCGCGAGATCGCAATCGATCAATCGCGGAATCTCTGGGAGTGGACCAGCACGCAGGGCTTGCGCGAAGGATTGCTGGCGGGCAGCCCTGTCGTTCCTGACAGCCAGCATCCGGCCGGCGCACTCTATCACATTACTTACAAACAGCATGATGCCGGCATCTATGTGCTGATCGACATCGGCGGATTTCTCAAGGATGACAAGACGCTGCGCATTTTGCGCGAAGCAATTGAACATGTCGGCAATCGCGGCGGATTGGTCGTACTGATCGATTCGTGCGAACTGCCGCATGTCATCCGCGCGGTCAGTACTGAATTTCGCATCTCGTTTCCGGATGAAGAAGAGTTGTCGGACATCGTCCACCAGACGGTGCAGAAGCTCAACGAGGAGCAGCGGCTAGTCATCGATCTGACGCGGGCTGAGCTTCAGCTCATCGTCAAGAATCTGCGCGGCCTCAGCCGGCGCCAGGCCAGGCAGATCATCGTTGAGGCGGTGCTGAATGACCACCGTTTCGATGCGAAAGATATCAACACAATTCTTATCGCCAAGCGCCGGATGATCGGCAGCGAAGGGTTGCTGGATTTCGTCGATTCGCTGGTGAATATCGACGAAATCGGCGGGCTGAGTCGGCTCAAGGCCTGGCTCGCGGATCGGCAAGGATCCTTCCGCGACGAGGCGGCGGCGTTTGGTCTGCCTCCGCCGCGCGGATTGCTGATGCTTGGCGTGCAGGGAGCGGGAAAGAGTCTGGCGGCCAAGGCCGTCGCGACCGCGTGGCGGCAGCCGCTCTTACGAATGGATGTCGGCGCGCTCTACGACCGGTACATCGGCGAATCGGAGCGCCGACTGCGTGAGGCGTTGCAGCAGGCCGAGCGCATGTCGCCGATCGTTCTGTGGATCGATGAAATCGAAAAGGGTTTCGCGTCGGCGGCCAGCCAAAGCTCCGACGGCGGGCTTTCCAAGCGCATGTTTGGCGCCCTGCTGACCTGGATGCAGGAGCACATGGCTCCCGTCTTTATTATCGCCACCGCCAACGACATCGAGGCCCTTCCGCCCGAGCTTCTGCGAAAAGGTCGCTTCGACGAGATCTTCTTCGTCGATCTCCCCAACCTCGAAGCGCGGGCAATGATCTGCGCCATCCATCTGCGCAAGCGCAAGCGCGATCCCAAGAACTTCGATATTGGACAAATCGCTGAGGCTTCAGACGGTTTCAGCGGGGCCGAAATCGAGCAGGCGATTATTTCCGCGATGCACGATGCGTTTGCGGCCGGGAAAGAATTGTGCACGCCTCACATCATCGAAGCCCTGCGCCGCTCGCCGCCGCTGTCGGTGACGATGAAGGAAAAGGTCGCGGAACTTCGCTGCTGGGCGAGTGGTCGATGTGTGCCGGCAGATTAGCGCCTCTCGGAATTGCGCCAAGGACGCCAAGACAGCCAAGAGCGCCAAGAAAACAATGAATCAGTGAGAAGATTGAACGATGCGGCGCACGCCATCCTTCAGAAATGGCACATTGAAGTTGATGAGCAATCCTAATGGTTCGCGGATAATTCGCATGTATGTGACGGTCTGAAGCCGGTGAATGGGTGCAAAGGATTCAACAGATTTGATTTCGACGACTAGGCGCCCGCCGACAAGAAGGTCGATCTTTCCAGTGCCCACGATCACATCTCTGTATCGGACTTCAATACGCTTCTGCTGCTCGAACAGGATACTTCGATGCATAAACTCAACGATCAAGGCACGTTCGTAAACTTCTTCAGGCAAACCTGGCCCAAGTTCGCGATGAACTTCGATGGCAGCACCGATTACCTGGCGCGCCAGAGCATCCAACTCCGCTGGCGGCTCTATCGCTCCTCCCTGCCGCGGAATCTCGTCATCCTGTTGCACGCTCTACCTTCTCCCAATTGAGATTCTAAATCTGAATTGAATTTCTTGGCGCCCTTGGCTTTCTTGGCGTCCTTGGCGCAACGAGAAGCGCTTACTGCCCAGCCGGCAGGTAGATGCTGAACGTCGTCCCCTTCCCCATCTCCGACTGCACATCGATCCGCCCCTTGTGGTGTTCGACGATTTCCTTGCAGATGGCAAGTCCGAGGCCGGTGCCGCGCTGTTCGCCTTTGCGGGTGGTGCCTTTGGTGGTGAAGAAGGGCTGGAAGATTTTGGGGACCAGTTTTTCGGGAATGCCCGGGCCGGTGTCGATGACCTGGATGCGAACTTCTTGCTCCAGTTTCTGCGCCTTGACTGTGATGGAGCCGCCCTTTCCGAGCATCGCCTGGCGGGCGTTGATCAGAAGGTTGAGCAGGACCTGCTCGAGCTGCACCGGGTCGCCAAAGACATCGATCTCCGGCTGCACCTGCACGCGAAGTGCGATGCCGTCTTTCTGCGGATCGCGCGCGAGCACCGCGAGTGTTTCATCCACCAGTCGCTGCACGCTGACTTGGCCGAAGATTGATTCGCCTCGCGCCAGGCCGAGCATGGCGGTGCAAATTCGGCCCGCCTTGGTGGAGCTCTGGAATGATTTGCTCAGCGCCTTGCGGATCAGCTCCATGTCGGGCGACGCGCCTTCAGCGCTTTGCAATGCATATTGGGAATAGCTGACGATCGGGGTGAGCAGGTTGTTGAATTCGTGGGCGATGACCGAGGCGATGGTGCCGATGGTCGCCAGCCGCTGCGATTCGGTCAGTTGCTCGCGGAGGGCCGAGAGCTGCTGCTCCATCGAATCAAGCTGGGCGTGTAAGGTCTGCTCGGAAACCGCGATAGGCGACTCAAAATCTTTCACTGTACCGGATGTATCGGCCCCAGCCGTGGGCAGCCTTGACGAAGGTACAGCCGAAGATGTTATCGCGATTTATTGGACGCGCCTGTCACCTCCAATTGATTGTCAACCTCGCCCAGATTCGCTATTTCAAACTAGACCTACACCAGATCGCACGCCTCCGGCGGCGTCCATTTCTCGGGTTTGCCTTTCCATTTGATGTTGCAGCCGATTGGGTTCGTCAATTGCACGGCCGGCTTTTTGCCACAGAGAATGGCATCAACTGCATCCTGCAACTCGTGGGTGGTCTGCTGGCCAGGATGACGCGGGTTGTCATCCATCCGGCCGGTGTATTGCAATTCCCAGTTGCCGCTTTCTCCTTTGCCGAAGACAAAAAAGTGCGGGGTCTTGAGTGCCCCATAAGCCCGCGCAACCTCCTGCGTTTCATCGCGCAGGTATCGAAACGGAAAGTTCCGCTCGCGAGCGCGCTGGATCATGTGCGGCAAATCGTCGGTGGGATGATTTTCCGTTTCGTTGGAATTAATGGCGATGAACGATACGTCCTTGGGCGCGTATTCGAGGGCAAAATCGATCATGCGCTCTTCGCTGCCAATCACGTACGGACAATGATTGCAGGTGAATGCGATCACCATCACCCGGCAGCTAGCCTCGTCGCAAAGACGATGTCTTTTGCCATCCGTTCCCGGCAGATCAAATTCTGGCGCGGGTTTTCCAAGTTCGAGCGTGAATGCCATCAGTCATCTACCTCCAATCCCAAGTCAGCAGGTCTATGCAGGCGTCCTGCATCGGATTAAAACGATAGGAGCCATGGCTCGTACTGTCATCCGAGGCTCGAAAACCATGAGAAAGCATCCGTGGGGATTGATCTGTTTCATTCTATTGCTTGTCGCACCCAGCGCCGGTCAGGCGACGCCGCCGGAATCGATCAACTTGCGGCGCACCGTGACCGTGCAGGTCGTGGAAAAGACGAAGGACGCTGTGGTCAACATTTCGGCCACCAAGCTGGTGAGTCAGCGGGTTTCGGGATTCTTCGATCCGTTCTGGTCGCAGGTTGATCCCGGCCAGGTCATGCAGGTGCCGGCCAATTCATTGGGAAGCGGATTTGTCATTCATCCCGATGGCTACGTCGTCACCAACAATCACGTCATTGATCGCGCTCGCGAGATTCATGTCGAGCTGGCCGATGGCCGAAAGCTGCCGGCCGAGATCATCAGCGCCGATCGCCAGGCCGATCTGGCGATCTTGCGCATTCACAGCGACAAGCCCTTCCCGACTCTCGAATTGGGCGACAGCAGCGACTTGATGATCGGCGAGCCGGTGATCGCGGTGGGCAATCCGCTTGGCTATAGCCACAGCGTCAGTACCGGCATTGTGTCGGCTATTCATCGCGATCTGAAAAACAGCGACGGGAAGACAAGCCTCGCCGACTTGATCCAGACCGATGCGGCGATTAATCCTGGGAACTCTGGCGGCCCCCTGCTCAACGCCTATGGCCAAGTGATCGGCATTAACACTGCCATTCGCAGCGACGCACAGAACATTGGATTCTCGATTCCCATCGATCATCTGCGCGATCTGATCCCTGAGCTGATGAATCCCACGCAGGCCAACAAGGTGAACATTGCGATCAAGCTGAAAGAAAGGCGAGCGCTTTCCCCACCGGATCACATTGCGGTTTCAATTTTGACTGATGGCAAGGCACCGCATGAAGTGACCGCGATCGATGGCCTCCATCCGGCGAACATCGTCGATGCCTACGCGATGCTGATGCGCATTCATGTCGGACAAACCGTTACGCTGGCCGGGCCATCCAATCGCGTGTTTGAGAAAGTCGTCGCGCGAGCGGTGCCGCTTCCTGATGCCATCGTGCAGGCGCGCAAGATTCTTGGAATTGCAATCGAGCCGCTGACGCCGATGCTGGCGGCAAAGGATCATCTGGATGCGGAAGATGGAATGCTGGTCCGATCGGTGGATGCGGATGGAATCGGCGCACAAGCCGGGCTGAAACCCGGAGACGTCATCGTCCGGCTCGGGCGCTATCGGATCTCCACATTGGATGATTTTGCGGCACTCGTCACGCACTTGCCCGAAGCCGGCCGAGTCGAAGTCGGCGTCGTGCGCGGCGATCGACTACTGCATGGAATGCTCTCTTTCGAAGATTAAATGCGAATCCTTCTCGCTCCTGACAAATTCAAAGGATGCCTGACAGCGCTCGAGGTTGCGCAAGCGATGGCGGAGGGAATCCGTCGCGTGATTCCCGATGCGCAGATTGACCGATGTCCCATGGCCGATGGCGGCGAGGGAACGGTCAGCGCGCTGGTCGCCGCCACGAATGGCAAACTGCTGACGCGCCGCGTGACCGGTCCCCTGCCTGAAATGAAAGTGGATGCGACATTCGGAATGCTCGGCGACGGGCAAACCGCCGTCGTTGAGATGGCTGCCGCTAGCGGCTTAGCGCTCCTCCCGATTTCCCAGCGCGATCCCATGGCGACCACCACCTTCGGCACCGGCGAGCTTCTCATGGCCGCCGCCGAGGCGGGCGCAAAGCGCATCATCCTCGGCATCGGCGGCAGTGCCACCGTAGACGGCGGCGTTGGCTGCGCGCAGGCCTGCGGGCTTCCCGTGTTGCTGGAAGACGGAGAGCCGGTCTCACCCACCGAGCCGCTCTGCGGCCGCGACCTGGATAGCATCCTCATGATCAAACATGGGCGCGGGAGCCCCGTCGAGCGAATGCAAATCCCCGTTGCCTGCGATGTGGTCAATCCGCTGTTTGGCCCCAATGGAGCCGCGGTGGTTTTTGGTCCGCAGAAAGGCGCGACACCAGAGCAGGTAAAGCAGCTTGATGACTCATTGCGTCGTCTCGCAGAACGAACGGGCAAACTGGAAGCCGCCAGCACCCTCGGTGCTGGGGCGGCGGGCGGCCTGGGATTTGGCATGCTCGCCTGGTTCGGCGCGACTCTCGCAAGTGGCGTTCAAACGGTTATCAACGCGGTCGATCTGCCATCGCGCCTTCGCGAAGTCGATTTGTGCATCACCGGTGAAGGAAAACTCGACGAGCAAACGCTGCACGGCAAAACGCCCATCGGCGTCGCGCGAGCCGCAAAAAAAGCGGGCATCCCATGCATTGCGTTGGCCGGGTCGCTTCGAGGGGTGCCCGAGACACTTCGAGGCCAGGGTTTAAATGCCTGGTTTTCTATTTGCCCCGGCCCGATGACCCTCGAACAATCGATGAGCGACGCGCGCCGCCTGCTGGCGGATGCCGCCGCCAACGCGGTTTCATTATTCAACGTGCATCACAGCGACAAGCGAGGCTGATTTTCCATGGCAATGCGTCGAATCCCCAAAAATGCCCTCTTTGCCATGATCGTGATTGGCGTCTGCATCTTCGGCTACCTGATCGTCACCTTCTTTTTCCTGTACCGCGAGTATCTCAAAACGCCGCACTAGGCTTTGATCCCGATTCCTTCACAACTCATTGCGCCAAGGGCCCCAAGCCGCCAAGAGCGCCAAGAAATTCATTAATATCTTTCCTTGGCGCTCTTGGCTTCTTGGCGTCCTTGGCGCTTAAGCCGGCCACGCTGCAACCGGCCAATGCGTTTGTGCTTCGATCATCAGCAGGCGGTTGTATTTGGCGAGGCGTTCGGAGCGGGTGATGGAGCCGACTTTGATTTGATTGCCTGACCAGCCGACCGCCAGGTCGGCAAGCCAGTCGTCTTCGGTTTCGCCGCTGCGGGCGCTGATGGTGATGGACCAGCCGGCCTTTTTTGCCAGGGCATGGGCTTGGGCGGCTTCGGTGAGCGTGCCGATCTGATTGACTTTCAGAAGCAGAGCCGATGCGGCATTGGTGTCGATGGCCCGCGTAATGCGCCGCGGATTGGTGCAGAGCAGATCATCGCCGAGCACGAGCGCCCGATGGCCAATCCTGGCACGCAGTGCCGGCCAATTGGACCAATCTTCTTCCGCCAGCGCATCTTCGACGCTGATGATTGGGTACCGCTCGACCCACTGCGCAACCTGATCGATCATCTGGCCCGGCAGCAGCGACCGCCCTTCCAACTGATATCGCCCATCGGCAAAGAAATGACTCGACGCAATATCAATGGCAATTGCCACTTCTTTTCCCGGCACAAAACCTGCCGATCGAATCGATTCCACTGCATCTTCCAGCATCGCATCGACTGACGGAAATGGCGGCGCCAATCCACCCTCGTCGGCAACGAGAGGCCGCATCTGATATTTCCTGGCGCACAGCGCCGTCGCGGCACGGTAAACCGCCGATGCATCGGCTAAACCTTGGTCGATCGTGGGAGCTGACAATGGCACAATCAGCGCGTCCTGGATCGGCACCTGCCCGCCGGCATGTTTACCGCCGCTGAAGAGATTGATTGTCAGACGAGGCAGCGTTCGCGAAGAACTTTCAATCATCGAAGCAAAATGCTCGAAGAGCGGCTTCTTTGCCTCCATCGCGCTGGCCCGCGCGAAAGCGATGGAAACTGCCAGTAGTGCGTTGGCGCCGAGCTTTGATTTGTTGGGCGTGCCATCCAGCGCGATGATCGTCTCATCGAGCTGCCGCTGATCGGCAAAGACTTTTCCACGCAGCGCATCGTTGAGTTCACGATTCACATGGCCAACTGCCTTTCGGCAGCCAAGGCCTCCGTGACGATTTGCATCGCCATCTCGAAGCTCGACTGCTTCGGCCCTGCCGGTCGAAGCACCGGATGGAACTGACACCCAGGCCCGTGCGCCCGAAGCCAGTTCGCACCACGCGCCGACCGTCGGCCGTCCGCGGCTATCGAGAATCTCCAACGCGCTGACGCGTTCAATCTGCGGCACGCTCTATCCTCCTTCAATCTCGGCGATAAATTCGTAGGCCAAGCTCGCCACGCGATCAGGCTGATGCTGCATAAGCCTCAGGACCGCGCGCACCTGCCGATCTTTTTCGAACCGGTCGAGATATTCCAGCGGTGACCGTCCGACGCATCGGGCTAGCAAACATCCCAGAGCATGGGAGACGCCATCCTTCTCGGCTTCCTGCTTCCAAGGAACGTCGCCGAGCGATTCACGATAGCTGCGATAGAAATCTTTTGCCGCCCGGACGAATGCGGCGCGATGAGAAGGCAGATGATGGGCCTTGCTTAGCACATGGGCCAAAGCAAAGCCAATATCGAATGCGCCCTGCCCAAAATGAATCACCTCGTGATCGAGCAGGATGAGCCGATCGTTGTGGACCAATACATTTTTGGGACTGAAGTCGCCATGAACGAGCGTGTGGCGGGTCTTTCGCGTGCGATCCATCAAGTTGGTTAGGAATTCAGCCGCCGCTAGCTGCTGGCCGGCCGCATATTGGTAATACGGCTCGAGGCGGAGCGATTCAAAGAAGCTGCGATCTTCAAATTCCTGCGCCAGCTTTGCCCGATGCTCCCAGCCGCCGCGATGAATCGAGCCGAGCAGATTTCCAAATTGCTCGATATGGTCTGTTCGCACATCGCCCGCCAGCAGCATCGTCTTCCAATTCTGGTGCGGCTGCGGCACCGCCTCCATCCCCAGTACGAAACACGGCGCATCGAGAAAAATAAGTGGAGTGATGGAGCCAGGCGGTGCGAGTTTCGCCAATTCGCGCATGCCTGCGGCTTCGCGTTCGATTCTGCGCGGGTCACTGAGCCATTCGACGCTGACGCGCAGCCGAGGCAGCGCCTGTTTGAGCACCCAGGCCGATCCGTTTTGGCGCTCAACAAGAATCGCCCGATTGGAAACGCCGCCGGAGAGGCGCGTGAACGTTGGCGTCTCATCTGCCCCGATTCGATGCGATTCGCGCAGATAGCGCAGCAGAGCCGCGAAATCCTCAATGTCGAGCGATTCGTTCGCCATGGTCAGCGATGCGTTATATCCGCCTCTGTGAGCGCAAGACAGTTTGGTTGATGCCCGTTGCCGGGTGCGCCTAAACTTCATCGCATGTCACAATCGGGCCAGCACAAGATTGCCATCGTCGGTGCGGGGACGGCAGGCACCACTATCGCCTGGTGCTGCATGATGGAGGGACTCGGTCGGCAGATCGCCCTTTACGATGCCAATCGCACTCGCGTCGAAGCGCAGGTGCTGGATCTGAATCATGGCCTTCAATACTTGCCCACGGCGGCAGTCGAAGGATCGGACGACATCGGCATCTGTGCCGACAGCGACGTGGCCGTCCTGACGGCCGGCGTGCGGCAAAAGCCCGGGCAGAAGCGCGAAGAGTTGGCGGCAGCCAATGCCGAGATCTGCCAGAATTTGGTGCCGGAAATTGTGCACATCGCTCCAGCGGCCATCATCATCGTCATTACCAGCCCGGTAGACGCGATGACTTACGTCGCATCGAAAGTCAGTGGACTTTCAACGCGACGCGTGATCGGCAGCGGCATGGTGGTGGACAGCTCGCGCTTTCGTTACCTCATTGCCGAGCGATGCCGGGTTACGCCGCGCGATGTGCATGCATTCATTGCAGGCGAGAACGGCGGTGAAGGTGTCCCACTTTGGAGCAGCGCGGCCATCGCCAGCGTCCCCTTGCACGAGTGGGCGGTACCGGGCCATGGCAAGCTGACCGTGCGCGATCGGGCGGAAATCTTCGAGAACGTCAAAGAGGCGGCGCAGTACGTCATCGCCGGCAAGGGAGCGACGAGCTATGCGATCGGATTGGGGGTTTCGCAGATCATTTCGGCAGTTCTAAATGACGAAAACAGAGTGTTTTCCGTCAGTTCGATGCTCAATGATTACCGGGGGATCAGTGACGTCTGCCTGTCGGTGCCGAGCATCGTGAATCGAGGGGGTGTTGAAGCGCCGCTGCCGTCGCCAATGAACCAGGCTGAAGAGCTGGGATTGGCGGAAAACGCACGTTCCGCCCGCGAAATCCTGCGAAAAATAGGGGTATGAGATTATCGCCTTCTTGCCTTTAAAAAAATATTTAAACGTATGACAATTTTCTCTTGCGTTCTGCGTTAATGAATCTAATAATCTAGTCCAGATAAAGTTAGTGCGAAGCGACGCAAGGAAGCGGTAAGAAATTGAACTTCAGGCTTCGCAGGCAGTCGAGCCTTCGAAGCTTATTGTCGGGGGTCCTCCCCGAAGAAGGTTCCCCCCCTCCTTCTTCACCCCCCGACATTTTTAAACTTCTCTCTCAACCGTCCGGCCTCCCCTCCGGACGTACCCCCAAGTTGAGAGCCCTCAGCCGCGGATCCCCCCCGTCCGCGGCCTTTTTATTGGGTGGGTTTTTCCCAGAGCAATCCAGATCTCGCGAAGGCTTAATCAGTCTATTGAGATCCGCCTGATTATCATCCATATCGTGCGTCAAGCTGTTTAGAGATGATCCAGACGGTCGCCGCGGCAATGGGTGTGAGTTCGCCGTCGCCTATCGCGTGCTCAAGGTCAGCGGCTTTCAATGGAACAGCTCGGCAGGTTTCATGCTCGGCGGCATCGAGCTGCGCTTCGACCTGCTCCCTAGTCAGGCTCAGGAAAATAGGAAAGATCAATTCCGGATGCCGGATCGAGCGGTCCTCGGCAATTGCCGCGCAATGCATGTTTTGAATTTCATTCGACTTGATGCTCAATTCCTCGGCCAGTTCGCGCTGCATGGCCGCAAACACGTCTCCAGAATCCTTGGGCTCCAAAGAGCCGGCAAAGGGATGCACCCGGCCCGGGTAATAGGCGACGGACTTGTTTCGACGTCCCAGCATCAAATAGCCGTCGGTGGTCATAAGACCCGCGCTCAGCCCAGTTGCGTTGGCTAGCACCGATTTTCCAAATCGATCGGCAAGGCCAGGATTCGAGAGATTGGTGCCGAAGAAAATGCGATAGCTCGTCGGCGATAGAGTGAGCTCCAAACCTTTCGGCGTGGCCTTCCATTTCTCCAGTCGGCACATCGGTCCATCGAAAAGCTTCTTGCCCTTTTGCGCATGCGCGCTTAACCATGCTTGCTCGATCGCCTGCTCGACTTCATCGATATGCGGCCGGGAATCTTCGGCCCACGTTGCGCGCACCTGTCCCGGCCGCCAATGACCGGTCACGAGCAAATCAAATGGAAGATCGCCGGGCATGAAGGCTTTTACAGCGTCTCGACGCGGATATTGGTGTTGGTGTAGATGCAGATCTCGCCGGCAATTTTCAACGCCGCTTCGGCAATCGCCTTGGGCGAAAGATCAGTGTGCAGTAGCAGCGCCCGCGCTGCGGATAGAGCATACGGTCCGCCGCTGCCGATTCCGATGATGCCGTCGCTGGGTTCGATGACATCGCCGGCCCCGCTGACGATCAGGCTCACATGCTTATCCACCACCGCCAGCATCGCTTCGAGCCGGCGAAGCACGCGATCGGTCCGCCATTCCTTGGCCAGCTCGATTACCGCCCGGCGGGTGTTGTCGGGATGAGCCGCGAGCTTCTGCTCGAACCGCTCCAGGAGTGCAAAAGCGTCGGCCGCCGACCCGGCAAATCCAACCAGCACCTTTCCCCCGCCCACCGCGCGGATCTTGCTGGCGTCCTGCTTGGCCACGGTGTTGCCCAGCGTCACCTGCCCATCGCCGCCCAGGGCAACGCTGTCGCCCCGTCGGACGCTGAGAATCGTCGTCGATCGCGCAGCTTTCATCGGCATGCCAATTCCTCCAAGCCGCGCTTCTACCGCCTGTGCGCCCATTCGACAAGGAGTCATCGCGTGAAGATCGCCCGGCGAGCGCGCGCCGCGCTCACGAGACAACACACCCCGCGCGGCCGGTTCACCAATCACTCCCATCGCTGCTGTCACCGCCACTGCTGCTGTCTCCCGAGCTGGAGAAATCGCCGCCGCTGGAGTCGTAGGAACTGGAATCAGAGCCACTGGAATCGGAGCTCCCGGAATCGACTGTGTTATTGTCGCTTCCGCTGCTGTTGTCATTGGAACTCGTGTCGTTGCTGGCGTCGATAATTCCCGAATCCCACGAGTCGCTGGTCGGGTCTGTGGAAGGTTGGCTCGCAGGCGGACTTGAATTGTGATCCACCGAAGGCAGAGGCGGCGGAGAAAAATCGGGCGGAATATTGTCGCCCGCCAGCACCACTTCGCTGGCGCCAATCACCGCCAAGTCATCAGCACAATAGTCGGGACCACCGTAATAGATCCTGTGATGGCGATTATGCATGGCATAATTCGCTGCGAGCACTGGCAGCGGCACCGTGCTGATGATGCCCACGGTCTGGACGGCCGCACCCACGCCATTCGGATTGGATTGTGAATCGATGCCACTCAGCGGCGTAGTCATTGCAAACAGGCGATAGCTGCCCGGCGTCAGCCCATTTGGCACGCTCAGTGTCGCCATGAAAGTTGCCGCGCGGTGCGGCTTCAAATTCAGGCGCGCGGATGCGATATGCGCCGTTTGCGAAGCGCTTCCATTGAGCACGTTGGTCGGCGAAAGGTAAAGATCGACGTTCACCTTCCCATGGGCCGCGACGTTGCCGACGTTCACCACTTCGACCCAGGCACTGCGCTGCGTCGAAGTAATCCCATTAGTTTTGAGCGCTCCACTGGGTGTCGAAGCAAAAAGCGTGACCAGCTCAGTATGAGCCGGCCCGATCGCGGCCTGCGTCACGGTGGGAAATATGTCTGCCGCGCCTCCGCTGCCGGCGACACTCGCGATGAAGTAATAATTGCCGTCGGCAAGACCTGCCGGAAGGCCGTATTTGATATTGATCCGCGCCCCTGCGCCATGTCTAAACGTCCGTGGCTGATTGCTCGTGCCGATCAACACATCACTCGAATCGAGCGATTGGTCGGTCGACGCATATACATTGACCGCTGCGCCTTTCACCGACGTGAGATTCGGACTGGTAATGCGGACAGTGACCTGCCCCGCCGACCCGGCAACGAGACTGGCCGGCAGCGGGCTGGCAAAAGAGCCGATCAACGCTGCGCTGAGCAACCGCCGGGATTCGAGCGATTCCACAATCGCGGCGCACGGACGTGAAGGGTGCGAGTCCCTCATTATGACCTCCCCGCTGTCTGCCGCGGCTACTTCGCCGCCGCAATGGTCTGTGTCATCCTCCTTTTTGTATGACACATCGTATCGCCGCGCCAGCGCCAAACTCAGAGCATTTCATGGATTTGCAACAATCGGCGCGCGGCCCATCCATGGAGCCGATAATAAATAGACTCCCAAAGATTGATAAGGTTAGGCGACGGGTCGAAGTCGTACTTGAAGCGCGCGATACAAGCTCAAAAGTGAACAATTCTGCTGCTAGATTTATCTTGCCTTCCTGGTCGATCGCTTCTTGAATCGATGCGCGAGTTGCCGACCCTCGCTCTTCATCATTTCGATTCGCTCGATGAACGGTGCGACCTCGCGAAGCTTGGCTGGGCGGTAAACGGGGGCGCTACCATATTCAAATGCGATTCCCGCATTACGTAGTTGCTGAACCTTCTCCCACTGTTTCCTGGCCGACTCTCGGGGAGCCTTGAAGTCACGTCCCATTAAAGCCATTGGATTGCGGCAATCAGGACACTTGACCTTGCGCTTGAGTAAATCAGTATATGCCGGCGAATCGAACGCACCATCCGTGCCAGGAATTCTAAATACCTTCCGACATTGAAAGCACGCGTAGTGCTGCTTATAGGGATGTTGCGCGTAACGACACATGACAAGCACCGCAGATAAGCCGATCGAGCTCGCCAACCCGAATTTCCGGGCCAGCAGGCGGATTATATCAGATCAGCGATCGATGTGCAGATCATTCAAGCTGGTTTGCCACGTGCGATGCTCGCTTTCGAAGACTGATTCGGCACTGTGCCGCATTCGGGGCAACGACCCTGCGTAGCGCGCAAATCATATCCGCAGACCGCGCATTGGATTTGGGATAAACGCTGTGTCAATCGGCGGAGACGAAATGTGGTCACGAAGAAGGTCCCTCCTGGCATCAGCGAAAAGATCAGCAGCAACCCCCAAAAAGCGACGTCGAGAATCGAATATCGAATAGCCGAAAAACGGCCGTAGGCGAATCCGCCGGACGCGAACCTGAATCCTGGTGCGCCGTGCATGTTCGGAGTGAAACCGTAAGAGAATCGAGGCATCGATGAATCACGCGACCATAAATGAACCTGCCAGCCCACTGAATGGCTGAAGCCCGTTGCTCTCGCGAAGCGAAGATGGCCCGCCGATGAACATGCCTCCCAATAGGAATTCGGCGTGCCGAAACTAATCCACCAATAATCCTGATCCGTTCGGGCCCATTCTGCCACCGTCAATATGATCAGCAGCACCGAGGCGACGACGAAGGTGTTCCAAAGCATGTGCCGCATGACCAAATCATATCAGATGTGCGAGGGTCGGAGGCGCGCAGAAACTGCTCGTTCGTGTTCAATGAACGACGCTCTCGGCTATGATCTGCCGGGCAATCAAGGCAGATTCCTTTCGCGTGGGTGAATACTTTTCATTTTCATTGACGGCGCCGGTCGTCGTGGCGGGCGCACTGGCGGCGCTCGTTATAGTTTGCGCGATCGTTGCGCGGCGAGGAATTGATCTTCCTGTCTCTAGTCGGATCCTGGGCGCGCTGGGATTGGTGGCCTGGTGCCTGACAATCGGCGGCGCGACGTGGCGGCGGCCCTTACCGGGGCGGGTGGCGGTCATAGTGGACCTGTCGGCCAGCACGCGGACAGCCACGTATCGCAATCGCGGGCAGCTTGAGAGCCGGGTGAGGGAATTGCTTGGAGGAGCGGATAGTCGCTTTTACTATTTTGCAAGTCAGAGCACGACGTCGGCGCCGGGAGACCAGAGGCTTGGAGATCTGCCGGGGGATCGGACGGTTTTTGCGCCGCCGGAGGATGCACCGGCAGTGTTGCTGTTCAGCGACGGGCAGTTTGATCTGCCGGCTCATGCGCAGCCGACGTATGTGGTCGTTGATCCGGGGCTGGAGGAGCCAAAGGATGCTGCGATACGTCGTTTGGAGATTCACGATGGTCAGGCGGTGGCAGAGATCTCAAATCATGGGGAGCGGCGAGTGTTGAGCTTTATTGGCACGCAACGCAGTGCCCTCGATGTTGCACCGGCTGGCGATTCGACGTTTGCCCATCCGATCGAAAGCGTTGCGACGAGTATTTCCGCGGCGCTTGCGCCGGGCGATGCGTGGCCGGAAAATGACCAGCTTTCGATTCTTCCGACGCCGCGGAATCTGCGAGAGCAATGGTGGGTCAGCAGGCAGAGCGCCGGGGCAAATTGGCGGAGCATGCCGCCTTCGCAGCTTCCGGAAGATCCGGCCGCTTATCTGGCTCCGGCGATCATCGTGCTGGATAACGTCGCGGCTTTCGATCTGAATGCCCGCCAGCAGCAGCGGCTCGATCAGTACGTCCGCGAAATGGGCGGCACGCTGCTGATCCTCGGCGGCGACCATTGCTTCGCGGCGGGCGCGTATCCTGGATCGACACTCGAATCCCTTTCCCCACTGGCCAGCACTCCCCCGCGGCCGCTGGAGCATTGGATCATCCTGGCCGACAGCAGCGGATCGATGGCGACGATGGAGGGCGATTATTCCCGCTGGCAGTACATCACCGATTCGATTGCCAAATTGATCCCGCGCTTGCCGCCGGATGATCTGCTGAGCGTGGGCAGCTTCGCGAAGGATCTGAACTGGTGGTCGCAGGGAAAGACGGTCCGTCAAACGCTGGCGATCCCTCTCCCGCCGGCGGGTGTTTTCCCGCACGGGCCGACAAATCTTCAGCAGGCGCTGAGCGCCCTCGCGCAGGAACCAGCGGGAGATGTGCCGCGGCCGCTGCTATTGCTGACCGATGCGGATGTGCAGATCGACGATCTTGATGCGCTCGCCGACCAGCTCAAAGCGCATCACGTTCAGCTTCATCTGCTTGCGATCGGAAATGGCAGCGGCTTAGCGACGCTGCTGAAGATCGTCCGCGTCACCGGCGGAACTTCGGTCAGCCAATTTGATCCACGCAAATGGGTAGCCGGAGCACAGGAATTGCTTCAGTCGGCAACGCCGAAGCTGCTGGAAAATCAGCCGATTTCAGTGCAATTCTCCGGCGATTTTGCCGCAATGGGTCGTAAAACGGTCAGTCCTTGGAACCGCACCTGGCTCAAGAGCAACGCCACGCCGGTTGCCACAGGGACTGGTACCAGCGAGGCCCCATCACTTGGCGCGATGTGGCATCTGGGCCAGGGCGAAGTCGCTGCTCTGGCGTTTGGCGCAGATGAAAGCGTTCTTCAACCGGTCATCTCGAAACTCGCCCGGCCCCCCGCTGATCCGAATTTCAAGGTCACTTGGACAAACGGCCCGCGACTCTTGTTGAAAATCGAAGCGTTTGACAGTCACCAATACATCAACAATGCCCATTTGGAATTTGAAGAAACCAGCAGCCTCGAAGGCGGCCCAACCGCGGCACCCATTGCTATTCCGCAGACCGCTCCCGGCCAATACGAATTATCCGTCGAAGCACCGCGTCAGCCGCTCATTGCAACAGTTCGAAACAACGCGGAAGTGCTGTCGCGAATCGCCGTCGCCGGACGTTACCCGCCGGAATTCGACGCCATCGGCAACAACCACCAAAACATGACCCGCCTCGCCGAGCGCACTGGCGGCCAAGTTATTCTCCCCAGCCAGCGATCACCCATCGATTTCCGCTGGCGGAGAAAAACCGTATCCATCGATTCAATTCTTGCCGCATTGGGTGCGGTGCTAATTGGTTTAGCGCTTGTGCGATGGAGAATCGGATAGCGGCATCACAGCAGCAGGCATAGAAGCCCGCCAACGGCGACCACCGCGGTGACCGCGGCCACGACCTTTAGACGCTTAGAATGTTTTCGGCGTCTGCGTCCGTAAGGTGTCGTCACGAACTCGGCTCGATAATCCGCATCGTCCAGGTAGCGATACCGCTGCCTGCGCGATAGCGGCTTGGATTGGGAACTAGTTAAAGGGTTCGCCTTGCGGCGGCTATCGGAAGTTCGAAAGAGGAAGGTCGGAAGCAATTGTCCAGCACTCATGCCAGTCACCTAGGCAATTGTCGTGCCGAATCGAATCGTGCGGCATTTTGCAGCGCCATAAGCGATTGCGTCGCGCAAATGACAAACCAGATGCGTATTGAATCAGCAGCCCTGCATCGGAGCCGAATGGGTCAAGCAGCGGTGTTTTCCTGCAATAGCTTTCGCGCCGCCGACTCGACCGGCCCATGATCGCGCGGCTCCAGGTTGCTCAACAGGGGCAACAGCGGTCCGGTCTGCGCGATTCCCGTCAGTCGCACCGCTTCATGAAGAACGCGAATCGGATTGATTGCATTGCGCAAGTCTTCCAGCGGTTTGAAAATCTCACGGATGCGCTCGGCTTGCTGCCAATTCTTTTCGAGCATGACCTGAAGCATGCGGGTCGATAGTCGGGGCGCCACGCAAACACAGCCGGACGTGAAGCCGCCCAATCCAAAATCGCGCAGGTGGATGATGGCCGGCTGCTCGCCGATGCCGCTGATGATCATCTTCCGATCGACGACATCCACGAGCCGATGCAAATAAGGGTCGTTGGCCGTGTCGTTGCGGACTGTGGCATATTTAATACCAGAGATGAGCCCGGCGTCCGCGAGCCGCTTCACGTTGTCCGGCTCGATGTAGCCATCGGCCTTGATGTAGAGTAGCGCCGGCACACCTGCCGCCTGAACGAATCGCTGGATTCCAGCTTCGACGCCAACCGCGGTGGTGATGCCCTGCTGCGGCAGGACCATGACCGTCGGGAATTTGTGGCGGCGGATAAGCTTCGCCTGATCCATCATCGTGCCGTACGCAGGCCCCGCAGACGGAATCACAAGCGTGTCGGCTCCCGCCGCCTGCGACAGATACACCAGCAACTGGTCATATTCGCTGATCGCGACGTGATAGAAGTTCGCATTGCCGCCGTAGAGCAGCGTGCGCACGCCGCCGGCTTCGATGTGGCGAATAAGCCTGGTGTTCTCCGCCTCGTTGAGCGAATAATCGCTGTTTCGCGCCAGCGGCGGCACCGCCAGCACCGAACTGCCCAAACGGCCTGCGTTCAAGGTGGTCAGCATGACAATAGCTTGACTGGCCGAGCCGGATTTCGCAAATCGTTCATGGGTTGGTTTAATGACCAATGATGAGCATTACTGAATGGGTTGCCGTCGCGTTTGGTCTGGCCTGCGTGGCGCTGACGATTTATCAGAATATCTGGTGCTGGCCGACGGGGTTGGTCCAGGTCATTCTTTATGTCGGGATTTTCTATCAGGCCCGGCTCTACTCCGATGTGCTGCTGCAACTGGTTTATATCGTCCTGCAGATTTATGGCTGGTATCACTGGGTTAGGGGCGGCCCACGCGACAGCACGCTTGCAATTTCAAGACTGACGCCGACTTCCTTTTCAATGTGGTTTTTGGTCAGTGCCATCGCCACTGGCTGCCTGGGATTTGTGATGCGGAGGTATACCGGCGCGGCGCTCCCTTACTGGGATGCCACCATCACGATACTGAGCCTGGTGGCGCAATATCTTCTGTCGCGCAAGACACTGGAAAACTGGCTGTTCTGGATTGCAGTGGACGTGCTGGGAATTGGCGTTTATGCCAGCAAGCATCTGATTGCCACCTCCGGCCTCTATGGTGTCTTTCTGGTCATGGCAATTTGTGGATGGCTTGCATGGAAAAAGAGCTTCAAGGCACAGGCGCCCGTCCCGGGTTTCGACGCGGTCGCGGCTTAGTTCTGGGAAAGTTTCTCCCGCCTCATCGGGGGCATCAGTTTCTCATCGAGTTCGCCCGGCAATATGTCGAGCACCTGACGGTGCTGGTCTGCTCGCTGGAGCGCGAGCCCATTCCCGGAACGTTGCGATACCAGTGGATCAGGCAGATGTTCCCGCAGGCGGATGTGTCGGTCACTCATGAAACGCGCGATCTGCCGCAGGAGCCGGCTGACCATCCAGATTTCTGGAGCATCTGGCAGCGCGTAATGAAGGAAGCTGCCCCGAACGGAATCGATTTCTTTTTTGCGTCGGAAGGTTATGGGCACGACGTTGCGCGAGTCATGGATGCGCAGTATGTGGAAGTGGACCGCAGCCGGCAGCTCATGCCCGTGTCTGGCACCGCTGTCCGCGAGAATCCGATGAAGCATTGGGAGATGCTGCCGGAGGTGGTGCGGCCCTACTTCCTCAAACGAGTCTGCATCTTTGGCCCCGAATCCACAGGGAAAAGCACCTTAGCACAGCTCCTGGCGAAGGAATTTACAACCGTCCATGCATGGGAATACGCCCGCCCGCTCCTGGATCCGCAGAACGGGACTTGTACCGTCGATGACATTCCGCGGATTGTTCGCGGGCAGATCGCGACAGAAGAGGCGCTAGCGCTGCATGCCAATCGCGTCCTCTTCTGCGACACCGACGTCCTGACGACCACCATCTGGAGCGATGTGTTGTTTGGCCATACACCTGACTGGATCACCGAACTGGCCGAGCAGCGAAGCTACGATCTTTATCTGGTGATGGATGTCGATGTTCCCTGGATAGCAGACGGCCAGCGATTCTTTTCTGAGCAGAAGGTACGCCAGCAGATGTTCGATCGTTTTCTGGCGGCGATCCAGTCACGCCATCGCCCGTTCAAAATCATTCGCGGCAACTGGGAGCAGCGATTCGAGAGCGCCTGCCACGCGGTTCGGGAACTCATCGGAGATTGAGACTCGCAATCGAATTGCGAGCTCATTTGGCCTCCACGGAAATGTCATCGCCCTTGCCGCCATTGTCGATCAAGTCGGGGCCGGAGCTGTGGAGGGTATAGCTGGTGGAGGAGCGGGCGTAGATCAGCGGACGATCGGTGAAATTGTCCAGCGGCAATGGCTTTTTCGCGTCGGCGGCAAGATCGTCAAGCGAAGCCGGATACTCATGATGATCGAGCTTCCACGCGTCCAGCAGCAGCGCGACCTGCGTGAGCCGAAGCTGGGCGCGGTCGGTCTCCCAGCGCTTCTGGAACCTTGAGAGGCTTGGCATGAAAAGCTGCAAAGCCCAGTCGGGATAGCACAGATGCAGGGGCGAGTCCTTCGATGACAAGAAATTTCCGCGAGAAACCTCCTGGATGCCCTGGGTCCACCGCTCGATGGCCTCGTGGCGCTGGGCGTATGTCGGCTCGCGAAGAGCGGCCAGCAGCCCGTCGTACGAGGCGTTGGAGTCGATCATCGATTGCTCGTAAGGGATCGGGAGAAACGGGAACAGGAAAGGCGCCGGCGCAGCGCCATCATTCGACATTGAATGGTAAAGCCGGCCCGCCTCCATCGGCGAGAGATGAGCAAGGCGCTGCATGGTGTCGAGCACGATAAACCGTTCGCCGGAATCGATTGCGGGAACCGCGCCTTCCAGATCGCCCAAAGCTGACAGCTCCGCCGCATAATCGCGCAAATCAGCAGCCGACATTTTCCCGGTTGCCGCAATCGCGCGATCGGCCCGGCACGCATTGATATCGATCGCGATGGCGACGATGCGCTCAATCAGCGTCGGCGCCTGGCCCAGCAGGCGGGCGAGCCGATGCAGCGTCATCGCATCATCGCGAGCACCGGCGACATCGCCTGCAGCCGTGCGGGCGTGGGAGCGAATGGCCAGGGCTTGGGCAATCTGGCGCAAGGGACTCAGATGCGGCAGAAGCACCGAGATGAGCATCTCAGGCCGATTTCCTCCGTTGAATGGCACGAAAAAGCGCGATCGTAATGAAGCTTCGCGGATTTTGGCCAGCGGTTTTTCGTTGGCAGCGAGCCACTGATCCACTGCCGAGGAAGGACGCGTCGCCGATTCGGACTCGGGGATATCGCCATCTTCAGATGGGAGGTCTTTCGAATTACCGCCTTGCGATTTGCTGAAGTCTGCGTAACTGACAAAGTAATCACCCTTCTCCGGGAGCGGCGGCATGCCCAGCCGGCCGGTGATTCCGTCGGGCGGCTGAGTCTTAGGCAGCGCGACATGACCAAGTGCCTCGAGCATCAACGGAAATGAATTGTTCTGCGACGTCACGCCTTGCGAAAAGCGGGTTTCGATGGCCGTCAGGTAGTCGATCGTTCCATCATCGAGGCGAGGTTCGACGATTCGGGTCGTGTCGTAGCGCGGATGAATCGTTCGGCGGGAATTCGCCCAAAACATATCCGCGGCTCCGACGACCAGAATCAAACAGATGAAATAAATCGGATATCTCAGCCAGCGGCTGCGTGGGTAAAGCATGGTTGGCGATCTCCAGAGGATTTTTTTTGTTTGATTGTTAAGGACGGCTTGGATTGTCATTCAGACCAAAGTCATCGCCCCACCGCACGTCGGCGCGGGCCAGGACGGCAAGGGGAGCGGACCCAGCCGGCACTTTCGCTACAAATTCGGCTAAAGGCGCGGGACGAGCATCGCGGTTCGACTGCCCCACGAGCGTTGCAACGATCAACGAAGCAGCAATGGCGCCGCTTGCCGCCATGCTCCAGAAGAAGCTCACGGATCCGCGGCTGGGATGAATGGCCGCGCGTGCAATCGCCGGCTCCAGCGCGGGCGAAATCGTGCGAAGCTTGAGGGCGGCGAGCCGCGTTTCAAGATCGGAAATCTCATCATTCATGGCGCACCTCGTCTGCCAGCATGGCTTCCAGGCGCTCGATCGCATACCGGTAGCGCGATGCGACGGTGTTCGGATTGCTATTCAGCGCCGCAGCAATCTGCGAAAAGGTCAACTCGCCCCAGATCTTCATCACCATCACCTCGCGCTGTTCGCCGGGCAGGCGAGCCAAGGCCGCTTCCACCGAGGCGGCAAGCTCCATCTGCGCAGGAACGTCCGCAAAGACCGGCTCGGGCGCGGCTCGCCTTTCATCTACACGCCTGCGGCGACCGCGCGTGCGTGCCGCATCGATTGCCGCTGATCTCACGCAGGCGTACAGATAAGCCACTTCATCTTCCGGACGCCTGCGCGCCTGGAGGAATCGGACGAACCCATCCTGCAACGCATCTTCCGCGTCGGCATGGGTCGCTGCCCATTGCCGCGCGAAAACCACCAGGGCCGGTCCATGCCGGGCCAGGAGCGCTCGCCAGGACTCAGATGAACTGGGCAATCGGTGTCCTCAAAGATGAGACGGAGTGGGGCCGTACTTTTGTTTAGGATAACCGAAGAAAATGATGAGGGGTTGGGTGGTCGAATTAACCAATTCTTCGTTCGAACGGTGTTTCGCAGGGGAAGCTCCATGGACGCGCTCCGCAGGCGGAGCGGCTAAAGGTGATAAGGACGATGCAGTAGCATCGACTGTATTAGGATGCAGAAAATGCGCCGGTCGTCGCGGTGTGCGAATACTGTCTTACTTTAGCCGCCCCACCTGTGGGGTGCGGCCAATCCGCGTTGATCGCAAAAGAATCCGCTCAGATACGACGTGGCTTTGCTCGACACTTCCTAGCGCGTCGATTCCATTTCCCGACGGCGCTGGCGTTCGGTGGCGCGCTTCAGCACCCGGCGTTCTTTCCAGGTGAGGCTATGCATGCCGTGGGCGGAGACTTTGGCGAGGATTGTGTCGATCTGATGTTGCTCGGCCGCTTCGAGTGCGGCCAATCGCCGGGCGCGGCGCATTTTCCATTTGCTGACGCGGCGCTTGCGCCGCGGCGCTTCGGTGTCATGCTTGACCTTCAGCATGACGCTGTAATCCATGCCGTCATATTCGGCAGCCCAATCCTCGGGCCCCATTTCCTTTAGTTCATAATACTTCTGGTAGCACAAGAGAAAGCAACTGCCCGCAATGAAAAACAGTAGGAAGCTGGCCCATATGCCATACAGGCCCAACACGACGGAGCCGACCATGCCGACCCAGACGCTGACTTTCATCGACTTGTAGTAGCCGATTGACGGCCAAAGGATCGATTGGAGCATCTGCCCGCCATCGAGCGGATAGATCGGCAGAAGATTGAAAAGGAAGAGCCAATAGCTGACGTTGAAGATCCACCAGAGATACAACGAAACATTGGTGAGCTGAGCGATATTCTCCGGCGGCAGCGGTCTAAACGGATTGAAGCTCACGAGCGTGTTGCTGAGAAACCAGATCATGCCGGCCATGGTCACGCAGATCATGAGGTTGACCGCGGGGCCGGCAGCGACGGTTATGAAGGTCGGCAGCGGCCGACGCGGGGGATGAGCGGTCGCCAAGCCACCGAGCGGCCACATGAGAATGTCATCCGCTTCGCCCCCGACCGTTCGCGCGGCAAAGCAGTGACCGTATTCGTGAAGAAGAATGATGACAAACAGGAATGAAACGCTGATGGCGCGATCCGCAATGCCGTATCCCTTGCTGTAATCGAAGATCAATACGCTTGCGATGAGATAAATGAGCCAGACGTGCACCCGCACGCGGATTCCAAAAGCCGTGTACAACTTCACCGACCCAGTTAGTAACCGCCACCAGATACTCCGATCACCCGGATCATCACTGTCGCGGTAATATGGGCGTTCTTCCCATGCCATGGGGGCTACATCTCCATTTTTTTCAGCGACTCATTTTCGGCGGCGGAAGCGGTCGTACCAGAGGAGCGTGGCGATGGTCTTGCCGTCCTGAATCTGACCTTCGCTCACCATCTCAATCGCTTGTTCCCACGCGACCGGAAGGAGTTCGATCTCTTCTCCCTCTTCTAGGGCACTCTTTGATTTCTGCAAATCGTAGGCCGCAAAGGCATACATTCGCTCGCTCAGGATTCCCGGAGACGTAAAAAAAACGTTGAGGCGTTCGAGCCGACCGGCGAGGAATCCGGTCTCTTCCAACAGCTCTCGCCCGGCGCAGTTCATCGGGTCTTCACCCTTCTCGAGCGTGCCGGCGGGAAGCTCGACCAGCGTCTGCCCGACCGCATACCGGCGCGTGCGGATCAGGGCGATGTGATCGGCGTCGATAAATCCGAGGATGACGACGGCCCCGGGGTGCGCGACGACCTCGCGGCGGTGCCGCTCGCCGGTTTCATCATTTTCAAGGTGGTGCAGTTCCAAGCGGCACTTGGTGCCGTCGTAGATCACCTGCCGCTCGATCAGCTTGTAGGACATGAATCACCTTTGAGCATTATAGCTGGCCGCGCAGAGCCTTTTGAATCGCGCAACTGCGACAGCGCTTCGCACTGTGGCACCTCGATTGGCCACTTCAATACCAATGACGGTGCGGCAGCCCCAATAGTTGCGTCCGCCTGAGCGAAATACAACTGGCCGGGCAACTTGGCCGAGCTTTTGCTACGAATGCTGCTCGACCACATTTGGGTGATGCGGGTTTATGCGCCGAAGGTTTTCAGTTTCCATTCTCCTGGGATTGATCCTCGTCGGCGGGATATGGATCGCGCTGCATGTTCATCCCGAGATGCCCGCCGAGGCCGAAGCCAAAATCCGGGCGACGCTGGAAAATGAAATCCTGCTGCTGCTGATCGAGATCGGACTCATTCTGGGGCTGAGCCGATTGATGGGTATTTTGTTTGCGCGGATTCGTCAGCCGCAGGTGATCGGCGAGATGGTGGCCGGCATCATGCTGGGGCCAAGCCTGCTCGGGCTGATTTCAGTTCATGGGGTGCCGCATGCCGTTCAGCAGGCATTGTTTCCTGAAGCCAACATCCGACTGCTCAACACGCTGAGCCAGATCGGGATCATCTTTTTCCTGTTCCTGGTGGGACTCGAACTGGACCCGAAGATGGTGCGCAATCGCGGGGCCGCGACGATCACCATCGCTACATGCAGCGTCGCGCTGCCCTTTGCCATGGGCATCGCATTGACGGTGATCCTCTATCGCACGACCAGCGGGCTTTTTACCGATCCGCATCGGCGGTTTGCCGCATCGCTTTTCATGGGTGCGGCGATGAGCATTACCGCTTTCCCCGTGCTGGCACGAATCCTGACGGAGCGGAATCTGCAGAAGACCAAGACGGGGGCGGCGACGATTGCCGCCGCCGCGATTAATGACGTGGCGGCGTGGGTCATTCTGGCGTTTGTCATTGCGGTGGCGCATGCATCAGGGCCGATCGCGGGCATTCGGACGGCGGCGCTGTCGGGCGTGTATGCAGCAATCCTGTTCCTGTTCGTCCGGCCGTTTCTTCAGCGGCTGGAGATGATCCACGAGCGCGAAGGACGATTGTCGCAGAACATCGTCGCGATCATTTTTCTTCTCGTACTGGCCAGCGCCTGGGCGACCGAAGCGATCGGTATTCACGCCATGTTCGGAGCGTTTTTGATTGGCTGCGTCATGCCAAAAGGGTCGGCCTTCGTCCGGCATCTCACCGATAAGCTCGAGGATTACACGGTTGTCTTTCTGTTGCCGATTTTCTTTGCTTATACAGGGCTGAAGACCCAATTAGGCTTGCTCGGTGGGCCGCAAGCTTGGCTGGTGACGGTGATCATTATCGCCACCGCCTGCGCGGGGAAATTCGGCGGCACCCTGCTCCCGGCCAGGCTCTTTGGCATGAGCTGGCGCGAATCAACGGCGATGGGCGTGTTGATGAACACGCGCGGCCTCGTCGAGCTGGTGATCCTTACCGTCGGGCTGCAGTTTGGTGTCATCAATGACCAGGTCTTCGCGATCATGGTGCTGATGGCCCTGGCGACCACGTTCTGCACGACGCCGCTGCTGTATTTATTGTTTCCGCGGAGATTGCTGGAAGGAAAACCGGCGGGAGCAAAGGCCGGGTTCACCGTTCTGGTTCCGGTGGCGGCGCCCGCGAGCGGCCGGCGACTGGTACGGATGGCCGACCTGCTCAGCGGCGCGGCGGAGCCGGATCGTCGCATCATCGCACTGCATCTGCAAAAGCCCGGCGATCGTTCGACTTATCGCGCTGCTCTGGATGAGCCAAACAATGATCCGGCGCTCGCGCCGCTGATGACCTATGCGGAGCAAAACAAGATTCCTGTGGAGACGATTTCCGCCATCAGCCGGGATGTGCCGGCCGATATCGCTCGGATCTCGCGCGATCGCATCGCGAACCTCGTGTTGATCGGCTTTCATCGGCCGGTCTTCAGTCGAACGATTCTGGGCGGAACGGTTCACCGCGTCATGACCGGCTCGGATGCGGATGTCGGCGTATTCGTCGATCGAGGCATCGGAGATCTGAAGCGCGTGCTGGTGCCTTACATGGGCGGGCCGCACGATCGGCTGGCGCTGGAACTGGCTAACCGCCTGGCGCGCAATGCCGGATGCGAAGTGACCATCCTTCATGTCGTGCCGACCAATCGGCAAAATGACCAGCGCCGGCTTGATGCGAAGGGAATTGTCGAAAAAACTTTTGCCGAGCCGGGCGCGCAGGAAAAGGTGAAGCTCAACGTCGTTCCCAGCGATTTGCCGGCTCAGACGGTGATCGATGAATCACCCAATTTTGATCTGGTTGTCATTGGCGTTTCTGATGAATGGGGATTGAGCTCCCATCTGTTCGGCTGGCGGCCAGAACAGATCGCAAACCAGTCGAGTACTTCGCTGCTTATTGTGCGGAAGCATGCCGCCCTTCCCGCGACGGTTGCCGTCAGCGATGCGATCACCGCCGAGGCCCGAACCGTCGCCCCGGACGGGATTTAGCTCTCGCGCCCGATTTCCAATTGCACGCGGCAATACACTACCTTTAGTATGACCACGGTCGTGAATGTGGATATGTGGTCGAAAACTCATTTTATTTTTTGCATTGACCGGCAGGCTGGGTAAGTTGCGTCCATCGCGGTTGATCGTGTATCTCACGCGAGATGAATTCGTACCGGATGATCGCGATTGACTTGGATGGAACGCTGCTTTCGCCCACCGGCGAAGTGACGCCGCGAGCAAGGCAGGCGGTGCATAAGTGCCTGTCGGCTGGGTGGCTGGTCTGCTTTGCGACGGGCCGAAATTGGACCGAAAGCCAGGCGGTGCTGGAAGCGGTGGACCATTTTCCGACGGCGGTCTTCGTCGGCGGCGCGATGGTGATCGACACGAGGCACCGCCAGACGATCCATCGGACGCTGATGGGGCCGAAGCTGGCGGCGGAGTTATGCCAGTTTCTTGAAGCGCAGGGTCACGCGGCTCTGGCGCTTCAGGACACCGCATCAGCTGGCGTCGATTACCTGATCAGCGGCGATGTGCCGCTCGACGAAGCGACCCGGCAATGGATGTCGGTCACGCAGGCGAAAGTGAAAAGCGTCGGCAGGTTGGCTGAGCAGGCGCACGAGCACACGATCCGCGTGGGCATCTGTGCGTCGAAGGAAGAAATTGAAAAAGTGAAGACGGCACTGGCCGCCGCGTTTGAGCAGCGGGTCGTTTACCAGAATCTGCTGGTGCCGGCGTATGGCGTCGAGGTGCTGGAAGTATTCGATCCGGCCGTCAACAAATGGGAAGGCATTTTGCATGTGGCACGCCATCATGCGATCAGCCCCGAGCAGATCATCGCGATCGGAGATGATGTGAATGACATCCCGATGATCCAGAATGCCGGGCTGGGTGTCGCGATGGGCAATGCCCGGCCCCCGGTCCTGGCGGTGGCGCGACGAGTCATCGGCGCGAATCATGATGAAGGACTCGCGGAGTTTCTTGAAGAGCTGGTCGAGAGTCATGCGGTGCAGCCGCTGCCGGAACGGGAAAGATGAGAATCAAGATCTCAAATTTGAAATTTCAAATCTGAGATATCTGAGATCTGAAATTTGAGATGCACGCCTGATTAACGAAGTAAGTCGCTGTCCAAGGACCGGCGCAGCTACGGTGCCCAAGGATGGTGTGCGAAAGGATTCGCCAGGCTCCTACGCCCGGCACGCTGGATGCGTGCCGGGCGTTCTCATTAGACGTCACATCGACCCCGCGAATCTCCGCCGGGCCATTGCCCCATCCGCGCCCGGCGGTTATCCCTTTCGCTTTGCAAGGAAGGATTCATCCCATGGCAGACATCACTGGATCAGCAGCCTGGCGCGCATTGGCCGCTCATTACACCAAAGTCGCGACGCTTCACATGCGCGATCTGTTCAAGCAGGACCCCAAACGCTTCGACACATTCCACGCCCAATTCGAAGACATCCTGCTCGATTTTTCCAAGAATCGAATTACATCTGAAACCTTCCAACTGCTGATCAACCTCGCCAAAGATTCGAAGCTGAGCGAATGGACGCAGAAAATGTTCAACGGCGAGAAGATCAACACCAGCGAAGATCGCGCGGTGCTGCACATTGCCTTGCGCAATCGATCCAACCGCCCCATCTATGTGGATGGCAAAGATGTCATGCCGGACGTGAACAAAGTCCTGAGCCACATGCGCCAGTTTTCCGAAGCGGTGCGCTCCGGCATCTGGAAAGGATACACCGGTAAAATCATCACCGACGTGGTCAACATCGGCATCGGCGGATCGGACCTTGGGCCGGTCATGGTCACCGAAGCGCTTAAGCCCTATTCGCGCCCGCCTCATTCGCCGCGCGAGCTGCGCGTGCATTTTGTTTCAAATGTGGACGGCACCCATCTGGCCGAGACGCTCCGCACGCTTGATCCGGAAACGACCCTCTTTATCGTTGCATCCAAGACATTCACAACGCAGGAAACGATCACCAACGCCAAGAGCGCCCGGAAATGGCTCTTGGCCAAGGCGAACGATAAAGCTGCCATCCGAAATCATTTCGTCGCCCTTTCGACCAACACCGAAGAAGTCGGTGAGTTCGGCATCGACACCGCCAACATGTTCGAATTCTGGGATTGGGTTGGCGGCCGGTATTCGCTTTGGTCCGCGATCGGCCTATCCATCGCACTATCAATTGGAATGGACAATTTCGAAGCCCTCCTGACTGGCGCGCATTTGATGGACGAGCATTTCCGCACCGCGCCGCTGGAAAAGAATCTGCCGGTGATCCTGGCGCTGATGGGCATTTGGTACAACGACTTCTTCGGCGCTCAGACTCAGGCGATTCTGCCTTACGATCAATATATGCACCGTTTCCCCGCCTACTTCCAGCAGGGAGATATGGAGTCCAATGGAAAATCGGTGCAGCGCGATGGCACGCCCTGCGATTACCAGACCGGCCCCGTGCTCTGGGGTGAGCCGGGCACCAATGGGCAGCACGCCTTTTATCAATTGATCCACCAGGGCACGAAGCTGATCCCCTGCGATTTCCTGGCTCCCATCGAATCGCAAAACGACCAGGAATTCGTCGCCGGCCATCATCCGATTCTGCTGTCCAATTTCTTCGCCCAAACCGAAGCGCTCATGAAAGGCAAAACCGCCGATGAAGTGCGAGCGGAATTGAAAGGTACGAAGCTGACCGGAGCCGCGCTCGATGCCCTGGTTGCCCAAAAAACCTTCCCCGGCAACCGCCCCACCAACTCCATCTTGTTCAAGAAGCTTCGCCCGCGCACACTCGGCATGCTCATCGCCATGTACGAACACAAGATCTTCACCCAAGGCATCATCTGGAACATCAACTCCTTTGACCAATGGGGCGTCGAACTCGGCAAGCAATTGGCGAAGGTGATCCTTCCAGAACTGAAAGACACAACCCAGCTGACCAGCCACGATTCATCAACCAATGGGCTGATCAATTATTACAAGGCGAATCGGTGAGTTAATCGCAGCCGTTCGGAACGCCGACGTCCACGTCGGCTCTTTGGAACTGCCGACGTGGACGTCGGCGTTCCATGCACAGGTCTTAAATGCTACTTCGCCTTCTTGCGGCGAAATCCGCTGAAGAAGGATGAGATCTGCTCGCCAACGGCGTGGCTCGCATAATCTTTGAACTCACCCGCGTCGAAGAAAGCGCCGAAGCAAACGGGGCAGCTTTCGTACTTGATGTGCAGCTGGTCCGGCACCGAAAGCCGGAGCATCTTCACGTGACAGATGGGACACGAAACGTCCCGATTCAGATTCTGCTTTGCGCCGACTGCCGGATCACCGGTGTCGAGAGCCTTCACGTCGCTCTTCGATTCCGCGATATGATCGTACTCAAGCAGATCGAACCAAAGCCCGCCGCAACCATTGCAACGATCGACGGTGTATTCCCCCACAGTCACGGCCGACATCTCCGCATTGCATTTGGGGCATTTCATGTCCAAATGGTATCGAGCGGAAATACAGCCCGACTATTCGAAAGGCCGTTTTGCTTTATAAGCTTTTGTCGAGTCAGCAGGCATCCACCCCACCAGCGGTTACACTGGCCCGCGATCGAGAATCTCGATAATGCGATCGAGTTTCTTTTGGACCGCATCGTTGTGTTGCAGGACGCGCTCGCCGATCGCTGTATTGCGGCGAAGACGGCGTGTCAGCGGTTTGATCGATAAGAATCCAAGTGTGACGATGATGAGCCACGGAATAAATGCAATGAGCAGATCAGTTAAAGTGCCTGGTTCTGAGTTGATCGTTATGTCGATTAAACAATGCATCCAGGCTCCGTCGGGTCCGAGTCGACCAGGTTAGTAGACGATCCGCGCCGCATCCGATCAAATTGGCCCCCGCTCAAGAATTTGAATGATTTTGTCGAGCTTCTCTTCGAGCAGATCGCAATCCCGCATGATGCGCTCGTTGATCTCCGAAACACGCCAAAAGTGATTTATTAGAGGCTTGATCAACAAGATCATAAGAACAATCGAGACGAGCCATGGAAGCAGGTGAATGACAACGTCTGGCAAGTTTTCTGATTGCACATTTGGATTGGCCGCTAGAGCGATCAAGTAATGCATTAAGTTCCATCCCTTTTGATCGAAATCGCCTACACATCACACAGCGCCACCGCTTCCCTTAATCCCTCCATCGGATCGCGGGTGGGGATGAATTCCTGGCCGACGAAACCTGTGTATCCGACTTCGAGAAGCGCCTGCATGATCGACTTGTAGTTGATTTCCTGTTTGTCATCGAGTTCGCCGCGGCCGGGGTTGCCGGCGGTGTGGACGTGGCCGATGTAGTCTTTGTACTGGCGGATGCGGGTGATGACGTCGCCGTCCATGATTTGCACGTGGTAGATATCGAACAGGAGCTTCATGCGTTCTGAGCCGACGCGCTTGATCAAGTCGATGCAGTAATCGGTGTGATCGCCCTGATAACCGGGATGGCCTTTCATGTATCCCGTCGCCCGGCTGTTGAGCATTTCCAGGCAGAGGTTCACGCCTTTTTTCTCGGCATGAGACATGAGCTGCTTGTAGCCGCGCACGCAATTATCCATTCCGGCGTCGGCGGGAATGTCTTCGCGCATGCCGGTGAAAGTGATGACGTTCTTAACGCCAAACTCGGCACATTGGTCGATGCGCTCGTGGAGGGTTTCGATGCACTTGGGCTGGTATTTGGGATTGTTCATCCCCTGCACGAAGCCATGACTGCCAGCAATCGCGCAGGTCAGCCCGTGCTGCTTGAGCATCGGCCAGAATTTCGGATCGATCAGCTCGACGCTCAGCAACCCCAGCTCGCGCGCGACGCCGGCCATCTGCTCTTCGTTCCAGTATTTGCTGTAGCACCACTGGATCATGGATTGGCGGATGTTGCCTTTGCGGGAAGCGGGTGCGGACGCGTCATCTGCAGCGATGCAGTTGGGAGCAACAATGGCGCTCGCAGCGGTGAGAGCGGCCGATTGCAGAAGCGTTCGACGGGATGGATGGGTCATGGAAGACCTCCGAGAGTTGATGTTTCGCAAGACCGCGATCGAATGCGCCCCTTTAGCCGCCCGGCTTGTCGGGCGCTCCCAGGCGCTGCTTTCGATCGCAAATGCAGGAGCAGCGCCCGACAAGCCGGGCGGCTAAAGGGGGTTCACTGTGCGTTTTGGCGCAATGCGCGGTGCTGGTGCGCCATCGCGGTCGTCCATCATACCTGCAAGGTCTACTGGATGCCCAAACCCGGCGCTCCGACGGGAGGGGTGATCGTCATGGGTTTCTTGGTTTTGAAATCGCCCGTGAGCTTCTCGATCAGCGATCGATCCAGCTCGAAAGTCAGATCGTCGGTCATACCGACCAGCTTTCCTTCCTTGCCCGGATCGGTGAAGCGGAGGGTGTAAGACTTTCCATCGGTGGTCTGGACTGAAAGGGAATACGTGCCGGCTGGCTGCGTCGCCGGGTTGGATTCATCGTATTTCTCCACTCGCAATGGATGCAGGGCATCGAGCAGCGCCTTGACCTGATCCTCTTCGGCATCACCCTGACCTCCTGAAGCGAAGAACCATTTCGACGCCGGCTCTGTTGCTGGTTGGGTGGTCGCAACCGCGGGTTCCGTAGTCGGTTGCGTCGTCGCCAGCGACGGACGCGTCGAAGGCTGCGTGGCAGCTTGCGCCGGTCGCGTGGCGGGCAGCGAAGGCCCCATCGCCACCGGCTCTTCCTTGCGGCGCTCGATGGTGAATTCGCGCAGCTCGGCGGGTTTGGTCGTCGCAGGATGGCCAGGCGTCGCGGGCTCTTGCGTAGCCTTCTGCTCGACCTGAATCGTGAAGCTCTTGACCTTCTCAGGATCGATCGAAACCACTTCCTTGTTGCGCAGATCGAGCGGCGATTTTTCGAACGATGTTTCGCTCGTGGCCGGCACCTTGGCGATCGGCCCATGATCGACTTCGACAAACAGGTTTCGCTTCAGCAGATCCTCGTATGCGCCAAAGCGAATTTCGACGCCCGATGGCTGCGTTGTCGCCGCGCTCGAAGGCTGCGTGGCCGGCGCAGAGGTGCTGTACCAGACCGTCAGCTTCGGACGGTTCAGGTCATAGTCAGCCGCCTTGCTGGCGTCATCAGTGACATAATCGACCGCATTTAAGCCGGTGATGGCAAATAGCAGATCGCTCACCGCCGCCGTATCGGCCGGCATCGCCTTGGGCTCGATTTCTTCCCAGTCGCTGCCCTTCTTTTCCAGCTTGATGGTTTGCTTGCCGCGCTTGATGGTGAGCTGCTTGATCTGGTCCTGCGTCACATCCACCAGTTGTGATTTGCGATAGGTGCTGGCCGGCTTATCAAGATCGCCATACAGCGAATTGCTCACCACGTCCGGCTTGGCGTGATCATCCAGCAGCACCAGCAGCGTGTCGCCCATCGACTGCTTATCGCCGACCTGCAGCTTCGTGACCTTTCCTTCCTTGCCGGTGATTTCGACGACGAACGAAGGATGATCGAGTCCGCCCGCGGCTTTCTGTGACGCATCCACCTGCCCGCGCGATTGCAGGCCGGCGATGTCGTTCACCAGCGTCTCGACCTCCCAGCTCTTGCAGTCAGCCTTCACCGGCTCCAGCAGCTTCCAGTCAGCGCCGGTTTTCTCCAGAACCGTTTTCTTCCCATCGCTGTTGGTGATCGCGAGCTTCGTGATGTCTTTGGCATCCAGGTCCAGCAGCTTGTGGCCATTGCCCTCGGCCTGCTGCTGCGAAGTTGCTTTGGGATGTTCCTGCGCAACCCAGACGAAGATGCCGACAACGACAACGAGGATCAAAAGAACGAGAGTGGTTCGAAAATTCATGGGAGTAAAAATTTCAATGCGCGCCGCGAAAACCTATCGACTTTCGCGGCGCGCCAAGGATCAATCTTTTCGCGAAGCGTAAACCGACAGCCCCGTCGCAATCACCAGGATCGGCAAGATCGCCAGGAAGATGCCGACCCGGAAGAACTTGCCCCAGCCGGTGCCGACGTTTCCGACCCGGCTCACATCCATCGCCGACGGGCTGATGGCGATCATCGGATCGAGATGCGCGGCCCAGAATATGGAATTAGTTGCAAATTCCATATTGCCCGGGAAACGCCAGGCGAGGATGCCGCGACGGAGCAGAATCGGATCGGGCATGCGAACGATGTTGTTCGACATGAATGAGATCGACCCAATCACGACCAGCCGGCCCTTCTGCTTCTCGACCGCCGCGCCGCCATAAATCGGCGGAGCCAGATCGCCCTTATCCGGATTGAACTCCGGCTGCTGCGTGTTCTTGAAGAGGCCATCGATATCCGTTTCGCCCCAGGTCTTCAGGCCTGAAAGCGCATTCGAGAACGGAAGCAACGGCGTGACCTTGCAGCCGGCCGCATCGTGCGTGCGCACGACGACGTTGGCGACGAAAACCGAATCGAGATTCTTTTCGGGCTTGGCCAATGGATGATCGCCATAATCGCGGCAATCGAAGATAAATGGTCGAGCCTTCGCTTCTTCGATCGGATCGGCATTCTCGACATCTTCCAGATGGACCGTCTGGTGGACGGCCACCGCCTCGGGATGGACTTCGACGCCCCAATCCTTAAGCGTTTCTGTGAGATTCTCGCTGCGCGGCTCACACAGCACGACGGCTGAGCCGCCATCCTTAAGATGCTGCGCCAGCTTCGGCCCAATCGTGGGCATCGCCGGCCCCTGATCGTTGCCAAAATCGAGCACGACCCAAACCGCGTCTTTGATCTCCTCATCGGAAGGCTCAGGAGCGGACGGCATCTGCTGCTGCATCGCCGCCTGCTGGGCCCATTGGCCCGACAGATCCTTCTCCGTCACATCGAAGTTGTATTCTCGCAGCCGATCGGCAATCGCCGACAATGGGCCACCCGGCACCAGCGGAGGAAAACCGGCGGCCGCCAGAGGCCGACCACCGGGACGAATGAAGCAGACTTTCGTTTTTCGCGGAGACTCGAGTGTGTAAATCGCAGTGGTAATCTGCTGTTCACCCGCAAAGCGCGGCTGCACTTTCGCGCCGTTTGCCATCGCCTTCAGGTCCGGCTCATCCTGCCAGATTTGATTGAATGACAGGATTCGCCATTCATTGTCGCCCAGCACCAGCACCGGGTTCTCGACATTCAACGCCTGCTCGAGCTGATCGACTTTCAGCTCGCCGAGCTTGTCGGCCTGCGAGATCATGTCGTCGCAGAGCTTCTTGATTTGCTCGTAGCGTGGCAGCGAATCACCCAGATATTGGCGGAAATTGGCCGGCAGCTTCGCATCATTCTTGGCCGCGGGCGCCTGCTTAATGATCTGATCGGCAAGCTGCGAGACCAAATCCATCTGGTTGCGCGCCGTGCTGACGGCTGCCTTGTAATCCGGATGTTTATTTTTCAATTCACGATCGACCGCATCCCGCGCATCCTGCAATCGCTGCGGAAGCGTCTGCTGAATCGTGCGGACAAAATCGGAAACGATCGAGGCGGCATCGGAATCCGGCGCACTGGTGGCATTGGCAAAAGCCGACATCTTGCTGGCTTCGACGCCGGTCAGTTTTTTGACCTGATCGAACTGTTTTTCCCAGTTATCGAGAAACTTCTTATAGGTGTTGATCTGCTGCCCATATTTGCTGATGAAGTCCTGGTGCAGCGATTCGAGCTTGTCCTTCTCGGTCACCGGATCGATGACGCGCACGTCGATGTTGCTGCTGTGACGCCTGTATTCGTCCAGCAGATCGGAGACGCGCGTGGCCATGCCGTTTTCGTCGGAGTCGTTGAGGGCGCGCGTGTACAAACTCACCAGCGTGATGTGCTGCTTGAGATCTTTCAAAACGGCCAGCGTCTGCGGCTTGAGACTCAGGCTGCCGTTCTGCGTCATATCGACCCGCGCACTGGCCTTCTGCGCAAACCAGGTGAGCAGGCCGGCCAGCACGATGGCCAGCACGACGCCTAACACCACGTTGGAGCCGTACTTGATCCAGCGATCGCTTTGCGATTCGTGGATTGGCTTGTTTTTGTTGCTCTCGCTCATTTCCACCTCCGCGATTCCAGCACCTTGACCGTCACGAACAGGAAGACCGCGGTCGTGGCAATGAAGAAGACCACGTTGCCAACATCAATAATGCCTTTGCTGAAATCGGTGTATCGCTTGAAGACGGTCTGATCGATCACGTTGCGCCAGAAGATCGGCAGCGTCGCGATGCTCCCCACCCACCAGGGCACGAGCGTGATCAGGCAGAGGATCGCGACGGCAACCACCGCCGCCACGATCTGGCTGCGCGTCAACGACGAACAGAAAAGTCCGACGGCAATGAATGCCGCGCCAACGAGCAAAATGCCAAGATATCCGCTGATAATTGGGCCAATGTCGGGCCGAGCGTAGATCCGCAGAATCGCGACGTAAAGCAGCGTCGGAATCAGCAGGACCACCAGAAACCCGAAGGAGCCAAGGAATTTCCCGAGCACCACTTCGCTTTCATTCAGCGGCGCGGTCATGAGGGTTTCGATGGTGCCGCTGGCCCATTCCTGCGCGAGCAATCCCATCGACAAAAGTGGGACGGCGATCACCAGCACCCAGACCATCGCGTCAAAAAGCGTGCGCATCATTGCCGGTTGCCCGGCTTCGCAATCGCGATAGAAGAGAAACGCGCAAACGCTCAGGAAAAGCGTCATGACGACATAGCCCATCGGCGAATAGAAATAGCTGCTCAATTCGCGGCGGGCGATCGTGGTGGTTCGGCTCATCGTACACCCCCTTCAACTGCGGCCGTCTCTTGCGGCTCGCGAGTTTCGGTTGCATCTCGATTGGCATCGCCCGATCCGGTGGCCATCGCCTGGCGGGCAGTCACATCGACGAAGAATTCTTCGAGCGTTGCCTGCTCGAGGCGGATTTCGCGAAGTGGCCAGCCATTGGACATCACCGTGCGAGCTGCTTCCTCGCGGACATCCTGCTGCGGATCGCGCGGACGAAGTGCGACCTGGCAGTAATTGCGATCACCATCGCCATCGAGCAATTCGGCACGGGCTACGCCGCTGACGCGCGACAAGGCCGCACGGACCTGCTCGGCGGGCCCTTTGCACTCGACCAGCACGCGTGCCTGCGCCCGCCGGCTTGCTCGAAGCTCTTCCGGCGAGCCTTGCGCGACGATTCGGCCCGAAGCGATGATGATCGCCCGGTCACATACCGCTTCCACTTCCGGCAAGATGTGCGTCGAAAGCATGACCGTGTGCTGGCCGCCCAGGTCGCGAATCAGCTTGCGCGTCTCACGGATCTGCGTCGGATCGAGGCCGACGGTCGGCTCGTCGAGAATCAGCACCGGCGGGTTGTGCAACAGCGAATCGGCCAATCCCACGCGTTGACGAAAGCCTTTGGAAAGATGGCCGATGATGCGGTGGCGCACGTTGCCCAGCCAGCAGCGCTCGACGACATAATCGATGCGCTTCCGGCGCGTCGCGCGATCCATCTTGCGGAGCCGGCCGCGAAAATCGAGATATTCCTCGACCTTCATTTCGGTATAAAGCGGCACGTTTTCCGGCAGATAGCCCAGGCTTTCGCGCACCTTGTCGGACTGATGGAAAATGTCAAATCCATTGACAGTTGCGCCGCCGCTGGTGGGTGGCATGTAGCAGGTGAGCATGCGGATGGTGGTGGATTTCCCGGCTCCATTGGGCCCCAGGAATCCGACCACCTGTCCTTTGCTCACCTCGAAATTGATGTGATCGACGGCCAAGTGGTTGCCGAAGACCTTGGTCAGGTGAGAGACGCTAATCACAAAACGTTCCTCTTGATAAAAGATGGAGTGTCACACGACCTTTGATGGACGGTTGCACTCCAAAGTTTCTAACACATTTATTTTGCCCGAGGTCAAAAAGGCCTCGGGCGAGACAGACGCAGCCATGAAAATTAAGTTGCTGTGGGTCTTTTGCGCGAGCCAGATGCATGCAGACCCAATGAATTTTATCCTCTTATCCGCGATACGCCCCTGTCGGGGCGATGTTGATACGTAATCGGTTACACGCCCGTGTGTCAAGGTGAAGCGCGCTCTTCGGAGCACCTCATATGAATCATTCGCGATGTCCAATTGTGTTGCGAAACATGGGATGCGATATGAACTTAATCGGGCAGCGGTTTCCCCCGCGTTTCCGGAGCGAGCCAGATCAGCAGCATCCCCGCGACGTAGACCAGCGTCACCACTGCGCCCGCCCGAGCGTAACTTCCGCCATAATGACTGACGAGTTGCCCGTTATACAGCGCCCCCACCGCGGCAAAGATGCGCCCCATGTTATAGCCCACGCCTTGCCCCGTCGCTCGAGCGCGCGTTGGAAACAGCTCCGGCAAGTACAGCGGCAGCCAGCCGTAAAAGGCGGCAGTCGAAGCGCCTACGAGAAAGATCACCACGCCCAGTAGCGCGTTCCATTCATGAAACCCGCGCCACATCCAGCCGCACAGCAGCAACGACATCAGGCACAAGCCAAAGTAAGTAATGCGACGACCAAATCGCCCCGCCACCAGCGCGCCGAGGATGGAGCCGACCACCGCGCCCAGCGCCGAGAGAATCAGGCTTGTCGCCTTGGCGCGCGGAAGCAGCCCGCTGGTGAGCTTATCCACCCAGAGGGGAATCCATTGGACCGATCCCCACGTGCCGATCATCGCGATGGAAGCAAATACAATCGCGAGGATCGTCACGCGTCGCAACGATGGTGAAAAGACAACGCGCAGAGGACGCTTGGCATCCGGCGCTTTGCGCACCGAATGCAACCAGCGCTGCGATTCGGGGACAAAAATGGTGATCAGCAGCGTCAAAACGGCCGGCGCCATCCCCGCCAGCATCACCCATCGCCAGGAATGAATTGTCACCTTGAAAACGAGCCCCAGGACGGCAATCAGCGCGAAGCCGACGTTGGAAGCGGCTCCGATCGAGGCGGCCAGCGCCGGCCGTTTCTTTTCCGGCCAGCATTCCATGACCAGCGCAACGCCCAGCGACCATTCGCCACCCATTCCCAGGGCGGAGAGGAATCGCAGCGCCCCGAGGTGCCAGGGATGCGTGGCAAAAAAACAAAGTCCGGTAAATACGGAGTAGGTGAGGACGCTCAGTGCCATCGCCCGCACCCGGCCAAACCGATCGCCCAGCCAGCCGAAGAGCAACCCACCGATTGCCGCGCCGACGAGGAAAAGGGCCGTCACATATCCCATCCACAGCCCCACAAAGCGGTCATCCTGCACGCGCATCATGTCTTGGAGGGCGGGCCGGGCTACGAGCGGAAAAATGCCCATTTCCAGCCCGTCGAACATCCATCCCAGGAATGCCGCCGCCAGCACCATCCAGCGCTGTCGGCGGAGCTGAGCTTCATCGGGGGCCAATACAGTCAGCGATTGATAGGGTAACGTCATGCTTAATTCTTCAGCCGCGAAAAGACTTAGTACTCGTCACGAAATGCCCATTTTGCCAAATGCAATACCGTCGGCAGGCTGTCGCGCTTGAGGCGGAATTTGTGAAACGGCGCAAAAGGGTGATATCACTAGGCCGGCATCGTCCCGCAGGGCTGTCGCAAACGCTACAGACGGATGGGTGGCAAGCGAGATTGGCTCATGAATTGCGGTTCCGGAGGAGGCCGCGTGGCGTGGCGGTGCTAGATTCGATTCACCAATGAATCGACAGCAACAAGGAGCCACCCCCGTGAACCCATCCGATCGCAAGCAAAAGCCCGTCGAGCATCATGCCGTTTTCCCGCCCGCGATGAATGCCGGGTGCTTTGTCGTTCCGACGCCCGATGCCCGCATCGCCCGCATCACGACTCCCGCCGCACATGATTGCAACACCTGCTGCGGCCACCCGGGTCATTGCGAACATGAAGAGCCCGAACGCTGGGATGGCATGGCGTAAGCCTTCGCAAGAAAGCGCCTTGGAGGGCTTCGCTCCTGCGACGCCGCGAGTACCAGAAACTGTGGTTCTCGAAAATCCGCGACGGCAGAGCACCTCGCTCTACAAACCGAGTCGTCGCACCTCTTCTACTTCAATCCCAGCCCCCTGCTCATCGTCTCCCCAATCGTCGCCGGGCTTTCGGCAACATGAATTCCCGCCGCCTTCAGCGCTGAAATTTTGGTCTCGGCCGATCCCTCGCCGCCGCTGATGATCGCACCGGCATGGCCCATTCGCCGGCCCGGCGGCGCGGTCCGCCCGGCAATGAAAGCCACGACCGGCTTCTTCACATTCTGCTTCACAAAATCCGCGGCGCGCTCTTCGTCGGTGCCGCCGATCTCACCGATCATGATGATGCCGTCGGTCTGCGGATCTTTGTTAAAAAGATCGAGAATCTCGATGAAATTGAGTCCTTTGACCGGATCGCCGCCGATGCCGACGCACGTCGTCTGACCGATGCCGCGGGTCGAGCATTGCCAGACGGCTTCATACGTCAGCGTGCCCGATCGGCTCACAATCCCCACGCTCTTTCCGCTCTTGGACTCACTTCGCGGCGTATGGATATAGCCCGGCATGATGCCGATCTTGCATTCGCCCGGCGTAATCACGCCCGGGCAATTGGGGCCGATCAAAACCGACTTGGGCCGATCCTTCAAAAAGGCCTTGGCCTTCACCATATCCAGAACCGGAATGCCTTCGGTGATCGCGCAAATGACGGCAATTCCCGCATCCGCCGCTTCCATGATCCCATCCGCCGCGAACGGAGGCGGAATGAAAATCATCGTCGCCGACGCCCCCGTCGCATCGACCGCCTCGCGCACCGTGTTGAACACCGGCAGCCCGTTGGCGTCCTTCGTTCCGCCCTTGCCCGGCGTCACGCCGCCCACCATCTTCGTGCCGTACTCCAGGCACGCCTTGGTATGAAACGCCCCCGCCGAACCGGTAATGCCCTGACAAATCACCTTCGTATTGCGATCGACCAGAATGCTCATAGGTCCGGCAAGGTTACGGGCGAGCCGCGTACCGGGCAAGTGGAGACGAGCGCGACGACGCGCCGCGCCCGCGGATGCAACGCCGTGCAACCAAATGCAACATTTCTTGCAACATGCAGGATGTTGCACGGCGCGAACCACCGGACTCTGGAGGGGTCGCTCCTGCGACGCCGCGAGAGGGTGAAGCGCCCGACAAGCCGGGCGGCTAAACCGGACGGGGCGCGCTGTGCGCAAAACGAGGCGCGCGAGGCAAATTCGCCCCTCGTTGCAACTCCCGCATCCTCAACCGGATACGATAGTACGTTCCCGTACATGGAACAAAATGAGACAAAACGGGGCGCGCATTGAGCGTTTTTGACGCCCAAAAACACGCCATTTCGGCGATAAGTCTCGGCAGAATAAGCACCTACATAAATATCAATTTATTGCTTGGCACTACATGCGCGCCCCGCTCGACTGTCAAGTGATTCTACTTTTTTTCGCGCCTAACCTCTCGCCGCGCATTCACTTACGCCGGCAGAGCGTTTCGGACGCTCTTTCGCGTGATTGCACGCGCGCCCCGCAGCGCCCCGCCCGCGAAGCGGCAAGCCGAGGGTGGAAAATAGCGCATCGTGACTCAGGAATCGCGATCCTCCAGTTTCCAGTTTCTACTCCCTGGCACCTAGGCCACCATGCCCCTGTCGAATAAAGATGGTAGAATCCCATATGCGGAGACAGTCATGACAGTACGCGGGCACATCCTCAATGGCACGGTGGTTCTCGATGAGCCGGTGAAATTACCGGATGGGACGAGCGTCGAGGTGGACGTGCGGGCATTGGCCCCGGCGAAGGATGAGCCCTCGATTTGGGATAAGCTCAAGAAATACTCAGGAACCGTCAAGGGGCTCCCGCCCGACATGGCGCGCAACCATGATCACTACATCCATGGCGGCCCGAAGAAATGAAAAGCGTCTTCGCCGATACCTTCTATTTTATCGCGTTACTTAATCCGGACGACGAAGCGCACGCTGCCGCCCACGACTTCGCAGGGGATAAAAGCCTGTTGTTGGTAACGACAGCGTGGGTCTTAACGGAACTGGCCGATGGATTGGCATCGACCAATGGGCGGGTGATATTCCGGCAGTTACTCGACGATCTGGAAGCCGACACGCGAGTTGAACTCGTGCTGCCTGATGAGCAAATCTGGCGGCGTGCGGTGAAACTTTACGACGACCGACCCGACAAAAACTGGTCCCTCACCGATTGCATCTCATTTGTCGTGATGAAGGATCGCCAGATCACCGAAGCCCTCACCGCCGATCACCACTTCAAGCAGACGGGGTTTATCGCGCTGTTGAAGTAAGTGATTAACCGCCGATGGACGCGGATTGAAATCCAGATCCAGTTCTCACCGCAGAAAGCGCTGAGCGGTGCGGAGAAAAAACGTTGAATTTCCGATTGCGAATTAAGAACTGAATTCGTCAATCACCAATTATATCCCCCAAACCCTTATTCGGAGGCGGTTCAGTCTTTGGAATATTTGCCTGCACCCCCGATGCAGGCGCCCTACGCATCCGCCGATGAAAACGCTGAAACCAATGCTCGAACATATCGGGAGATATTGCCCCACCGTGCCGAATCAAATCCAATAGTGCGTCTTGCCAAGGGATATCCAGACGAGAGAAGTCTCGTAAGATGAGCTCTGGCGGAGCCACAAGCGGGCCGTCCATGCTACGAAAAACATCTTCCGGGCGGGGCCTTGGCTCAATGGCAAATCTGCGAACTGTACTGAGTATCTCCTCAAGAAGGTCACGCTCGTTCGGCTTTCGCACTCCCGCCGCTGCTGGGCTCGGCTGCGCAGCGAGAGCATCTTTTACGTTCTTGTCAAACTCGGTCCAACTCAGGGCAAACCATTTGTTGAGGCGCTCATCGTCAACCTTGCCCGATCCACATGCCTGATTCATCGTCGCAACCAACCTCTGGACGTCGTCTTTTTTAGTTATTGAAGTCGACTGGAACTGAGCAAGCGGACCGGATATGTCGCTTTGCTTGAGGTCGCAAAGTAGCGGACAGCAGTGCTTATCGGGCAAGGCCTTCGATATCACCCCGGCCTCGAACACTAACCAGGGAGCGTCTTTATTCTCGGCAGTCAATACAAGTAATCCGAATCCCGTATTCGCAAGGTTCTTACTGAGCTCGGGAAGCCACTGGAGGCCCTTTCGCAGGTCCTCGCTTGACAGCCATGGTTCGGCGTTCCGAACCACGTCCGGGAGCCAACCCTTCAAATGCTTTGCGACCTCATGCGACCGTGGGCCCGACCAGCTTATGAAGACTTGGAGCTTTTCCATTCAAAAATGCTATTAAATCGTTGGCTTCTTGCAACATCTATTTGCCAAAACATTGCGCGCCCCCCCCAATTCGGTTTCTCCTGCACATCGGCGGCGGATATGAAGGCGCCAAGGCGTATCGAAGTTGGAATTTGACCGGCGGGAACGCTATGATTTGCCCACTCTTCTCGCCAAATGGGAGTTATATGCCTTCGCTTCGGAAATATAATATTTTCATCAGCCACGCGTGGGACTACAGCGACGAATACTATCGAATCGAGCGATTCTTGAACGAGGCTCCGAACTTCGAATGGCGCAACCTGAGCGTTCCGGAGCACGATCCGATCAAGAACACGCGGCAGCTGGAATACGAATTAAATGGGCAGATGCGAGACGCTCATGTCTTTTTGATACTAAGCGGCATGTATGTAGCACACAGTGATTGGATTCAGTACGAGATTAACTTCGCGCGCAGAATTGGCCGTCCCATCATTGGTATTCAGCCTTGGGGCAGCACCGCCACGCCGGTGTCTGTGACAAGCGGCTCTGACGAGATCGTGGGTTGGAACGCGGCATCGATTGTGGGCGCAATACGGCGTCACGCGTTGCCCGAGAGCTGACGCAATATGACTGTGAAATACCCTTCCCTACAGGCGGCGGCCGATAGAGCCTCTGGGGTAGCGCAGCGCACATTTATGTGGCTTAACGCGCTGCAGCTCGCTGTATTAACCATCATTGCCTTTATCGCTGGATGGGCGCCCGCCGCACCGGCATCTCAAAGGATTGTGGCGATCGTCGTCTGCGCCCTCATGGTCTTAGCGTTAGCGCTGACCACCGCGCTCCGCATCGGCCACTTCGACGACCGCTGGTTCAGGTGCCGTGCTTTCGCAGAGAACATCAAGAGCGCCGCGTGGTTTTTCATGATGGCCAATCCAGGGCCGGAGGCAGAGGCAGAATTCACGAAAGAGGTTGAAGAAATACGTGAGCGGCTGCATGAGGTGATTAAAGAGGTAACATCGTATGAGTCCGATGGCGATATAATTACCGAGGAAATGAAGACCGCGCAGGCACTGCCGCAGCCGGGCAAGCTCGCGTTCTTCCGCGAGCAGCGTCTCGACGATCAGAGACGGTGGTACCGCTCTAAGGCGCGATATAATGCACGACGCGAACAGTACTGGTTCGCTGCGATCTTCACGATCGAATTCCTAGCGTTGGCCTATGCAGCTATGCAGGCGTGGAAGCTTTGGGAGTTCAACGCTGTAGGGGGAATCGCGGCCACAGGCGCAGCGTTTGTCGCGTGGCTGCAGACAAAGCGTTTTTCCGATCTTGGCACGAGCTACGCCATCGCTGCCGGCGACTTAGACGGCATTGCGGCTCAAACAATACCAGGAGACGATGAGGCCAAGTTTAATCAATTTGTCGAAGATGTTGAGAAGGCGGTTTCCCGAGAACATAGCATGTGGCTTGCGCGACGTGTTTTGTGAACACAGCATTAGTCGCTGTTTAGCCACCGTCTGAGCGGCGTCGCTGTGTTGTCATGATGGTCCCACACCATCCAAAGTTCGCGCTCGTATCCTTTTATCCTGCCCCACACGATTCTTTGGTAAAGACCGAGATACTCCTGCTCCGACCACCTCATTTCCGCCGCTGCGTTTGCTACTGGGAATAGCGACACGCGAGCAGGTCCATGCGCACCGTCGGCTAGTCCAAGCTCCCATGGAATCCAAATACTGTCTTTGCTATTCGGGGTTACTAGCAAAACGAAGCTCTGAGTCTGCCGTACAGTATCCCGCAGGATCGCGGCGGTTTCAGGCGACGGAACATCGGGCAACCGGTCATCCCCAAGGTCAACATAAACCCGGCCGCCCTCGCCTTCTAAAATGCCCACGACCGAGGGTATGAGCTCGTTATCCTTTGATGAGTGAGACAAAAACACCGATTTCCCCGAACGAGATGCAGCCTCGCGCAGCAGCCGTTGCTCGTTGTCTGGTGCTGGCCTTAGCCTCTTCAAATCGTCATATGTCGCGAAAACGGGCATAAGCTTCTCTGTGGTTTTTTCATCTGGATTTTATTTGTTGGCGGAGGCGCTCGACCTCAGCATATTTAATTTCGATCTCCGTCCGCAGCCTGAATATGTTGGGATGATCCCAGAGAGACAGAAAATACTCTTTGGCCCGCTCTACCGCCTTTTCGCTAACTAAACGTATAGTTTTCCGTACGCGACGATACTTTCCGTCCTCTAATCCGAGGAAGACATTGTCCGTGCCAATGATGAGGGGCGAAAGGTGGGGTATGGTGTCTGGCATGGAGAAAGTACGGAGTTCAAAACCGTCAGCGTGCAGCGTTTCCTGTAGGAACCTCACCTTCTTATCGAGCAATGGCTCGGTAACGATATTGAAAATCTCTTTAACCAGCCACCTGTCTGGTTCTTGGGACCTAAGCATCTTCAAGTGAGCTGCGTCGAATGCCGCGTAAACTTCATTTTGTGCATCCTCGTAAGAGTTGGTGATTTCTTTTCCAGTGCCGCCATGGAGGGCAGCCAAATAGAACTCTCGCTGTCCCGGACAATCATGTGCAGCGATAACTTCGGGAATGACGGAATATGCAGCTTTCGGGGAATCATAGGTGTATATTTCAGGCCGATGGATAGAGAGCCAGCGTGGAATGGGGTTGTCGAATTGGATGGATCCCGTGCTGACCGCGCCAATTTGGCGTACCACTTCCAGTCTGGCGTTTCGACAGCTGTCGTCATCCTTGTGGCACACCGAAATCGCGCGCGAGGCGCGGACATCGAACGGGATTCGTTGGCCATCCTCGATTAATTGAATTACCGGCAAGCCCGTCGTGTGCCTTACAGCTAGCTCGTAGAACACGTTGGGATTGGCGTCTGTCAGATCTGCGATGACTAGTGGATCGTTGGCTAAATGGGCGATGACGTGGGTCGTAATAATGCCCGGCTCTGGCAACATGTCGGCGCGGAGGGCCTCGTATCCACACTCTTCTGCGGCAGGGGCAATGACCTTTGAAAAAATGTAGTCGCTACGAGCGCGTGTAGCCGAGCCAGTTTCACCAATCGGTGCGATGACAAAGCATTTTTTTATCCCCATGGCTGCCTCGTCTTAGAGCAACGCATCGGAGCACTATTCTGGTCGATCGGTGCCAATGCCCACTCGGGTCAGATATGAAGCAGGCCCCACCGAAATGATACGTTCCCGATGAGGAATCAGCCAGTATACATCGGGAAACCGACAGGCTCGGCCCCCGCGCCCCGAGTCGCTGCACCCATCAGTCGAATCAGAACCTGTAACTTTTCCCCGCCCGGCGTGTCCAACAGATTGAGCGGCCCTGTTGTGGGGCGCATCAGCAATGTGGAAGGAGTTCCTTCATGAAACGCAATAGTTACACCACGGCAATTCTGGTTGGGATGGCGGTCGGGACATGGTTTTGGGTGCGGGGAGAGTCGCCGGGGCATGTCGCTCCCTGAATCCGGGGCGGCGCGAGTACGCTCTGCCCGGCGTGGGCAGACGACGCGCCGTTCGTTCAGCGCTCGTCGCGCGAGCGTCCCGTGGTCTGCTGGGGAGGACTCATTTGGATTCGTGATGCGGGAATCGCATTGCACATTCGAGTGCTAGGGCGCCTCTTCCACACGCCGGGGCATCTATGAGCAAGCCACTGTCAAGGGTCGAGCGGGAACTTTTGGCGGGAATGTTTCCAAGCATCTATTCGGCATCGTCCGGCCAGCGCGGCAGCGCCAGCCTGTGGCGTACCATATAACGAATTCGGTGCCGGCCCCATTCAGAGCGACGAGGT
>Ga0207695_10000514_pt1 | contig 82310 bp, 54 predicted proteins | sample KBSC54metaG_FD_184354 | JGI IMG/M metagenome (GOLD analysis project Ga0207695, IMG submission 184354) | Corn rhizosphere microbial communities from Kellogg Biological Station, Michigan, USA - KBS C5-4 metaG (SPAdes) (version 2) | ecosystem: Host-associated > Plants > Roots > Rhizosphere > Soil...
GTTGCCCAACCTGGATTCGAACCAAGACTAAAAGATCCAGAATCTTCTGTACTACCATTATACTATTGGGCAATGGGAGCGCAAAGATACGCTTTTTTCACGACACGCCTCCCGGCAATTCTTTACTTTTGCCTCCACGAACTACTGCCTATGGTCAATCTCCGATACATCCTTTCGGCCGCCTTCTTATGGCTTTCTTTTCCGGGCGTCTCCCAAACCGCCGGCGGGTCACAATCCAACAATACCACGCAACCCACCACCCGCCGCGTTGACCCGACATGCGACTCCGCTTTCCAATTCGCAGATTCCGTTTTCGCACGCCCTGTCTTCCTCTTCGAAACGCTCCAACCTGGCATCCCGCCCGACATGCAACCCATCCTTGCCCGGATGAACAATGCCATCGCCACCGACAAAGAATGGTTCAAGGAATACCGGAACAAATATACCGCAACCGGGCAGCCCCTGCCTTACGATGAACACTTCGGCATCACGAGCGAAGAATATCAAAAACTACAACATCTCGAATCGCAGCCATTACAACTGGTGGTCGTCGATTCGCAAAAAGTGACGGTCAGCGATGACCACGGACTCATCCGGTTCACCAGCGGAGGAAGCAACCACCTTCTCGACTACCTGATCATCGACATACAGCACCAGCAGCTGATGTACGGCGGCGACACCATTCCATTCAAAGGCCCCGCCGATGCAAACACAAAACCGTCCAACCCCATCGGCGAAGCGAAAGGCTATACCTGGCGATTGGAAAAGACCGACGTCGCGGCTACCCTGAAAGCCGGCAAACCCACCGCCCGCGTCGTCGAGATCGATCTGGGCCGAACAACCCAACCCGGTAAAACCTACATCCGCATCGAATACCAGGATATGGATGCCGGCGTCACCACCGCTAATTTGGAACTCATCGGCTATATCCGCTAAAAAAAATTTTGTGCCACGTCCGGCCCATATTTGCAAGCCGCACTTTCCCTAGTATGAAAAGTGAAGCGAAGCGTTTTCTCTCCATTCGTCTTTCCCAGGACGAATTCGAAAAAGTCCGGCACCATCTCCAGCAGTCCACCTGTCGCAGTCAAACGGAGTATGTCAGGAAGGTCCTGACTAATCAGCCCGTAACCATTAAGGTTCGTGACCAGGCCCGTGAAGATATTCTACACGAGCTGGGCGTGATCAAAAGCCTCCTTAAGCGGTTACCCGTCTCGGGAGCTACTGTCGACGCGGACGTCCTCAACCTCATCCGGGAAATAAATTTAACCTTCCGTGAAATCGCAAAAAAATGCTCGCAATAGTCAAAGCAGCGAAGAGCGTTCGCGCTTCACTGAAATACAACGAACAAAAGGTGGAACAACAACAGGCCCGGCTTCTGGATGCCCATAATTTCTGGCAGGAGACGATCTCACCGATCAACAGATGACAACCATCGCGACCGGGTTTATGGAACGGATCGGTTTTGCCGAACAGCCATGGTTGACCTACCGACATGTCGATGCCGCTCACCCGCACATGCACATTGTAACGACAAACATTCAACCCGACGGCAGCCGTATCAAAAACGATCTTCGCAGCCCTTCTCATCTGAAACAGTTGTGCTTCGCGCTGGAGGAGAGGCATCACCTCACGCCCGCTGTAGAAATGCCCGATCTCTTCAAAGAAGAAGAACCAGCTCCCGCAAAGAAATGGTCATACGATGAAGGCGAGCCCCGCATCACCTACGGCGAAGCCCGGCAAACACAGAGATTGCCCGTGTCCTGAACCATGTCGCTAATAAATACGCGTACACCGACTACGAGTCCTATAACGCGGTCCTGAGCGAGTTCCGTGTCCGCGCAGACCGTGGCCGCGAAAACAGCCCCATGTATAACAATAAGGGTCTCTATTACCATGTGGTCGACGAAAACGGGAAAAAGATCGGCGCACCTGTAAAGGCCAGCGCCTTCCGGCAACCGGTAACCTTACCACACCTGGAAGAAAAATTCCGGTTGAATCAGGAGAAGGTTCGGGAAGAAGCCCAATACATGCGAACCCGAATAGACAACTGTATCTATTTCGCAACTGAAAACTGTAGCCTCGCCATGTTGAAAGAAGATCTGATGAAAGAGAATATCCATATCGTTGTCGATCCTGCCCAAAAAGTGACCCGCCGGTCTTCACCTCCTCTCCGCAAGTCCTTAACACCCCGAACCCCGACGCACGACGGCCATGGCTTTTTTTATGTAGATCATCACGCCAGGTTCGCCGTCGGTCGTTCACGCTAATTGCGGCGCGTCGTATGCACGCGCTCCCGACCGCGCGCCTATTTTACTTTCGGCGCCTCCTTATCCGTTGAAAAACTATACGGGAAATCGTCGTCATTCACGCCCTTTTGCTTATTTGGCGCAGGCCCCATCGTCAGCCGGAACTCCCCGCCCCGCAGGATCGCAGAATGGGCGATCCAGTTCTTCGAATACGGTTTCCCATTCAGCATCGCGTTCTGTACATATACATTCGATTCGCTGTTATTCGGCGCGCTGATCACAAACTCCTTCCCATTCTCCAAATGCAAAACGGTCCTGCGGAACAACGGCGTACCCAGCACATATTGATCCGTAGCCGGACAGACCGGGTAAAAACCCAGCGCCGAAAAGACATACCATGCCGACGTTTGTCCATTGTCTTCATCGCCGCAATACCCGTCTGGCGTGGCCTGGTACAGCCGCTTCATCGTCTGCCGCACCCAATACTGGCATTTCCAGGGCTCGCCCGCATAATCATACAGGTATAGCATATGCTGTATCGGCTGATTGCCATGTGCATATTGCCCCATGCCCGCGATCTGCATCTCGCGGATCTCGTGGATCACTTCTCCATAGTAGCTGTCGTCAAAAACAGGAGGCATAATGAAAATGCTGTCCAGCATCCGCAAGAAGTCCTTCTTTCCGCCCATCAGATCGATCAACCCCTGGATATCGTGAAAAACGCCCCAGGTGTAATGCCAGCTGTTGCCCTCTGTGAACGCATCTCCCCATTTGAATGGATTAAATGGATGCTCAAAGCTCCCGTCCTTGTTCTTTCCCCTCATGAGCTTGTATTCGGGATCGAAAAGATGACGGTAGTTCTGCGATCTTGCCGCGTACAGCCGCAGCTCTTCCGCCGGCCGGCCCAGCGCCTTGCCCAGACGATAGATGCTGAAGTCGTCATACGCATATTCCAGCGTCCGCGCCGCATTTTCGTCGATGCCTGCATCATAGGGGACATACCCCAGCGAATTGTAATAGTCTACCCCTTTGCGACCCACAGCATCGATCGGACCCGCCGCGTTGGCGTCCTTCAGCAGTGCCTCATACAACGTGTGGATATCATAACCGCGCAACCCTTTCACCCAGGCGTCGGCGACGACGGACGCGGAGTTGTTGCCGATCATCACGTTCCTGTACCCCGGAGCCGACCATTCCGGAAGCCACCCGCCTTCCTTATAATCGTTGACCAGCCCTTCCTGCATTTCCTCGTTGATCGAGGGGTATACCAAATTCAGGAAAGGATACAATGCCCGGAATGTGTCCCAGAAACCCGTGCCCCCGAAAAGATAGCCGGGTTCGATCTTCCCGTTATAAGGGCTATAGTGCACGACACGCCCGGCTGCATCGGTTTCATATAAGCGCATCGGGAAGAACAGCATCCGGTAGAGACTGGAATAGAAGGTCCTCAGCTGATCTATCGTTCCGCCTTCCACCGCCACCCTGCCCAGCGTCTTGTTCCAGATGGCGCGCCCTTTATTTTCTACCGTTTCGAAATCGTCATTGCCCAACTCGTTCAGATTGCGCTCCGCCTGCTCGATGCTGATAAAGGAAGAGGCAACCCGCGCATTGACCACCGTGCCGCGCGACAATGCGCTAAAACCTACGATCGCGCCGACATGTTTGTTGGTCAGCTCGAGCGAATCCACCAACGTACTGTCCTTCCAGGTATGTACCGAAGTAAAAGGCTTGTCGAAGACGATCACGAAATAATCCCGGAAATTGGACGTCACGCCGCCGCTGTTACGCGTGCTGTATCCGACGACCTTATTTTCGCCCGGTATGATCCGGACATGCGAAGCCCGGTTATACGCATCGATCACCACAAAGGCGCTGTCCGTTTTAGGGAAGGTAAGCCGGAACCGGACCGCACGTTCCGTAGGGGTGAGTTCCGCCTTTATATCGTAATCGGCGAGGTATACGCTGTAGTAATAAGGCTTCACCACTTCCGCTTTGTGCGAGAACCAGCAAGCCCGGTCTTCCTCCCGAAACCGGAGCCCGTTCACCGGTAGGATGCTGAACTCGCCATAGTCGTTCATCCAGGGCGATGGCTGATGCGTTTGCTTAAGGCCCCTGATCTTATTGGCCGTATACGTGTATTGCCAGCCGTCCCCGTTCCGTCCCGTCTGCGGCGTCCAGAAATTCATGCCCCACGGCAGGCCTATCGACGGATAGGTATTTCCGCTGGACAGCTCATAAGTGGACTGGGTACCCATCAATGGGTTGACATAATCGACCGGATCACCCGGTTTGTCGACGATTTGGGCCCGTGCTCCGCAGGTAATCGCCGCGAGAGCGCTAAACAGAAGGACAGTTTTTAGCATGTCGGTAGTAGATGTAATTTGTCACAAGATAAACCGCCATCGCCTGCGCCCCAATATTTTCTCGGCGCGCCGCCTGCCGCGCTAAGGGCGTCTCCCGCACAATTTCTCCAGCCGCCTGATCCGGTTGTAGATCACCGGGTGACTGCTATGCATCACGATATAATACCGGTTCACCACCGGCTCGTCTCCTTCCGCCAGTTTCTCCAGCGCCCGCAATAATCCTTCTCCACGACCCATCCGGAAGGCGTATGCATCCTGCCGGTATTCGGCCATGCGCATCAGCAGGAGCCGGAAGAAATAGAACACCCGGTTCAGAAGACCGAAGAGCACGACGAACAGGACTACCGGTGCGACCGCCGGCAACAAATGGACGCGATGCAGCAGGTAACCCAATACCAATGTCACGACCGCACCTCCGAGAAGATTGACCCTGCTTAGCTGGACCAACCCCCTGTTCGTTTTCACCGTTCCGGTACTGACAAAAGCGGCACGAACGATAACGGCGCCGATACGATATACGCGGAACACGGCCTGGGGCAACAATCCTGCCGTTAAAAAAGCTGCTGCAGCGATCGTATCGCCGCTAAGCAGATGTCCCAGCTCATGCGCCAGCACACCGCGCAGCTCCGAAGGCGACAACTCCTTCAGCAACCCATCGGTGATGGCTATCGTATGAAGACCCGTTGCATGGGCATTCCACTCCCGCGAAGATTCGATCCATACCCGGATGCGGCGGTTGGTCCCGGATTGCTGAACCAGCTCATCCACCGCGGGCGCCAGTCTTTCTTCTTCTCTCAAAATAGGTTTGCGATACTTCGAATGCAGGAATAGCCGGATGCCCGCACGCACAGAGGCCGATACATAACAAAAGGCTACCCAGCCCGCGATGATCCACCAACCGGCGGCATTGGAAAGGTGGACGCCCGACAACACGAGTACGATCAGGAAAGCGAAGATGGTCAGCAGGACATACAGCAGCACCAGCGCCATCTGTATATATTTACTCATAAAGGTTAAGGTTTTATTTCCGGACACCGTCCGAAAATGAAGCATCGAAATTAGCAGCATTTTAGCATTTCATCTTTTTTATCTTTGGTTCATGAAAAGACTCGTTTCCTTTCTTTTTTCCTTCGCCGTCCTCAGCCTTTCCGCGCAGAAACTTCTAAAGGAAGGCGCTCCCCTTTCCTATGTCGATCCCTATATCGGCACAGGGGCCCACGGCCATGTTTTCCTGGGCGCCAGCGTACCCTTCGGGGCCGTACAGGTCGGCCCCACCAATATCAACAAGGGCTGGGACTGGTGTTCGGGATACCATTATTCCGACAGCGTCGTCAAAGGCTTTACACAGGATCATCTCAACGGCACCGGTATCCCCGATCTCTGCGATATCCTCGTCATGCCATTCACAGGCAGGATACGTACGGAACCCGGCACACAACAGGATCCGGCATCCGGCTACTCATCGCATTATGACCACAACCATGAGATCGCGCGTCCTGCCTATTATTATGTGTGGTTAAGGGATTCTCATGTCGGCGTCGAGCTCACTGCGACAGAACGAGTGGCCTTTCACCGGTACCATTTTCCGCAAGATCGACCCGGTCATATCATCATCGATCTTTTCGAAGGGAACTTCGACAAGAGCTGGCAACATGGAAAGATCTATGGTTATATAAAAAAGCTGGATGATTCCACGCTCATCGGATACCGTAACTCCTCCCAGTGGGCCCAGGACAGGCGGATCTATTTCGCGATCCGCATCAGCTTTCCGATGAAAGATTTCACGCTCCTGCACGGCGACCGTCCGGTTGAAGGCCTTTCGCTCGAGGCCGATACGGTGAAGGCCCTCATCTCTTTCACGGGGAGGCACGAACGGGTCGCGCCTCCCACTGTTATGCTCAAGATCGCCCTTTCGAATGTCAGCGGCGAAAAGGCACTCGCCAACATGACAGCCGAGCTCCCGGGTTGGAACTTCGAAAACATCGTTCGCAAAGGGAATGAAAAATGGGAACGCCAGCTGAACAAAATTGCTATCGAACCCGCCGATCCCGTCCAGCAAAAGATCTTCTACACGGCTTTGTATCATACATTGATCAGCCCCGCACTCTATAACGACCATGACAGCAGCTACCGCGGCACCGACGGCAGGGTCGTCGAACACGCGCCCTTTAACAATTATACCATCTTCTCGCTCTGGGATACTTACCGCACCTTTCACCCGCTGATGACCCTCATCCAGCCGGAGCGGGTGAACGATTTCGTCAATTCGATGCTCGCGATCTATCGGCAACAGGGCAAGCTGCCGGTATGGCACCTGCAGGGCCGCGAGACCGATTGCATGGTAGGCTATAGCGCCGTACCCGTTATCGCCGATGCGTGGCTCAGCGGATTCCATGGCTTCGACCCCAATCTCGCGCTCGCTGCGATGAAAGCAACTTCCACCCGCAACGATCTTGGTTTGAACTATCTCAAACAGGACGGCTTTATTCCCGCCGACAGGGAAGTGGAGGCGATCTCCAAGGGGATGGAATACGCCATCGATGACTGGTGTATCGCACGGATGGCCGCGGATCTCGGACACGCGGAGGATGCCTCGGTCTATGCAAAAAGGTCTCAGCTCTTCGCGCGGTATTTCGATCCCCAAACCCGTTTCATGCGTCCCGTATTAGCAGACGGCAAATTCATTACCCCGTTCGATCCCTTCCTGCCTAAGAACTACACCGAAGGCAACGGCTGGCAATATACCTGGCTGGTCCCCCAGGACCCGGAAAAGCTGATCGCGCTCATGGGTGGCGACAAACCTTTCGTGACAAAGCTGGACAGCCTTTTCGTCGTCAATGGCTCCATGGGTAGCGACGCTCCGCCGGATATCTCGGGATTGGTAGGGATGTATGCGCAGGGTAACGAGCCCAATCACCACATACCCTATCTCTATGCATTCGCCGGTTATCAGTGGAAATCCGCGGAGAAGGTTGCGCTGATCGCGCGGCGGCTGTATACGGGCGGAGCCGACGGTCTATGCGGCAATGACGATGCGGGCCAGATGAGCGCCTGGTACGTCATGTCGGCGCTCGGGTTCTATCCGGTGAACCCCTGCAACGGCATATTCGTTTTCGGGACGCCGCTGGTGCGAAAGGCCGTGCTGCAGGTAGGAAAGGGGACGCGGTTCACGATGGAGACCGTTAACTTCGGCCCTAAGAATATCTACATTCAGCGGGCAACGCTCGATGGAGCGCCGTACGGCAAGTCGTATATCGATGTCAGGCAGATCAGGGCCGGGGCCACGTTGCGCCTCTTTATGGGGGACACGCCTAACCCTGATTTTGGCTCCGCCCCCGCCGACAGACCCATCTCTTCGCCGCCGCTCGGTTCACCCACATCCCTACGCTCGTCGACCCCCCATTCCGCGCGCCCTGTCACTCCACCGACACCCCGACACTGACCGAGGCTCCATCCCGCATATAGACGAAGTGATCCTTCGGATTATGGATATATTTTGCCTTGAATAGCCGGAACAGATCTTCGGGCTGCTGCACGCCATTCACGATCAGCTTGTCCTTGTCCAGGCTAAAGGATAAGGGGTCGTCGCTGTCGATGATCTTGTTCTTTTTCAGATCGTTGATGACGGGACGCGTCCAATGGTCGAAAGAAGTGGTCGGCACGGTGGGCACTGCCGGCACTGTCGGTATAGTCGGCTCCGGACTGACAATCATTGCATTTGCCTGCAAAGCCGCCAGCGCCTTCACCCGCGAATTCACCTGCGCCTTCACCGCAATTTCCTGCTCGGCTGCTTGCGCCATCTTAAGGGCCTCTAATTCTTTGACCTGGTTTTCCTGCCCGGCGGCCTGCGCCGTTTTCATAGCCTCGAGCGCTTGAACGGCCTCGACACCCTCCACCGGCGCGATATCCTCATCCGGCTCATCGGCCGCCACTGCCTCCGCGGATTCATCGTTCTCACGCGCCTCCCGATGTCTTTCGATCTTCTCGAAGATATAAAGGTACCTTCCATAGTCCTCCGCTGAAAGCACATTCCCGTTGATGACCATCTCGGTGATCTCGCCGTTCACTTTCGTCAACTGGAATTTATTCCCTTCCGCATCTGTCGCGCTGATCCTGCACGTCTTCTTTTTACCGTCCATTTCGGTGCTCTTGCTGATGTTGGGGAAGGCCAGTTTTTCTCCTCCATCCGACGCAGGGATCGTGTCGGTTGCCGTCCCGCTGGCGGCAACAACGGGGGTTCCGGGATGCCCGACAGGCCCCTGCCAGCTGTTGAGACAAATGAAACCGATGGCGAGTACGGCCACCAGCCCAACCGACAATATTGTTTTTTCCATAACATGTAATTTTTTATTTTCTTTCTCCAGCATCCGCCGGATGCGCCAGATCAGATCGGTTTTGCCAATACCCATCTGCAGCGAACACCGGGCAGTTCCCGCGAGGGTCAACCGTCCGGCGCCCTGCCCGCCCGCCAGCTCCTGAAAGGCGATCAGCGCATCGAAATAACTGTGTCGATTGACCGTGTCCGAGAGGACGATGTCATCGCAGCATGCTTCCCGCTCCTGGCGGATACATGAAGCTATCCACCGGATTGCCGGGTTGAAAAAGAAGACCGATTCGGTGAGATAGATCAATAGGTTCGCCAGGTAATCATTGCGGCGGATGTGTGCCAGCTCATGCAGCAGGATCGTCTCCAATTGGTCGGCCGGGAGCGCCGCCATCATTCCCAGCGGTATAAGGATCGAAGGTTTGAGAAAACCAAAGGTCACCGGCATGTTGATCAGCCCGGATTGCAGCAGCACTATTTTTCTCCGGATGCCCATCCGTCTGCTCAGCCGGGCAAAACGTTCACCCCATCCATCCACCGGCGGATAGACCCCCTTCCTGCGATATCGGCGCATCTGGTAAAGCCCACCCGTCAGGCGAACCAGCTGCACCACCAGGCAAGCCAGCCAAACCCCGGCGACCACCGATGCGTGGGTGTTCAGGTAATCGCCCACTCGTTCGATGAACGTAGATGCCCTCGCCAGTTTGAATTGGACTTCCGCCGTCATGCCGGGCCCCACGTCATTCTTCGCGCCGGTCCCCGCGCCGGTCCTGACCATCGTTCCGCTCGCCAAAGCCTCGGAGGTAGCCCGATCGCCACCTTCACGCACCTGGTAGACAAAAGTGATCGCCGTCGATGCGACCAGCAGGAGTAGGATCAGCGTCAGCAGATTGTATCGTATCGCTGCCTTAGTCCGGCGTGTGCTCAGTATGACCAAACCGGCAAGCGCCGCCGCCAGCCCGCCCTCCCATAGCGAATGGATCAGTGTCCAGCAAATGGCTTTAGCCACGTTGCCGGTCAACGCGATGTCGATGATCGTCTGGTTCATGACTCTTTGTTTTTTGACTTGTGCAATAATTTACGGATAGCCTCCAGGTCGCGTTGCGATGTCTTTTTGTTATCCAGCAGATGCAGCATCAGGCTGCTCACGGACCCGTTGAACAGTGTGTCCACGAAACGGTCGAGCAGAAGACTCTTCGTCTTGTATTCCTCCGATGCCGGACTATATATATGCTTGACCTGGCTTTCATCCCGGTGCAATAACCCTTTTTCCACCATTATCTGCATCAGCTTGAGCGTGGAAGAATAGTTCACTTCCCTTTTTAGTTCATTCAGCTGGTCGTTGACGAAACGGACGGTATTCGGACCGTGCTGCCACAATACCTGGAGGATCTCCAGTTCGGACCGCGTAGGCTCCGGCTGTTCTTTCTTTTTCATACCGAAAAGGTAGGAAATTTTTCCTACTATCCAAACAAAAGGTAGGAATCTTTTCCTATCGGCCTGCATTCTTCCAAACTGAATTATCCTGTCCGGCCCGGCCGACCGCTGCCCCCGCAAGCCCCAGCGCCCCCGCCCACGTTCGTGTGAAATGAATTCATGGATGAAAATAGTGGCCGGCTTGCCCTCCGATCGTGGTCGTTCCGGCGGTGTACAACTGTTTACCTTTTTTGTTCCGGTACGCTACCAGCTCCGCCCGAACCTTCTTTTCCAGGTCGGCCGCCGACAATCCCAGATCGGTTTTTACCGCCGCCGCGCTCATCGACATCGGTGCATGAGTGTTGATCGATACGAGGGTGGCGCCGTACTTCGATTCATTGTCCTTCGCGGCCGCGACCATCGCCCAATAATACAGCGGGGAGTCATGGGCATACGCCGCAGCGTCATTCAGATAGCCGATGGCTTTCGGGTCCGCAAGGATCTGGTCCATCATGTACCTTCCCTGCTCTTTATAGGCGTGCGTCTCGAGTGTAAGCGAATCGGCCTTTTTCGAAGCCGATCCGGCCGCGGCAAAATCATCCGCCGCATGCGTCAGCTCATGGATGACCAGCGCCTGGTCCCGCAGGGTGAGGACATCGAGATTTGTTTGCACATAAAACGTGTCGGATTTGAGTACGTCCTCATCCGTACTGTATTGATAGGACGCTTCGCCGTTCCCGGCAACCCGCTGGTAGACGCTCGGTATCAGCGCGTCGATCTTGAGCTCCCCGGACAGGATCTTCGGCGCCATGATATGGCCCGCCTTTTTGGCAACGGCATACACCGTACCCGCCATCACCCGGTCCCCCGGGGTGCTATCCGCCGCGCCGTTCAGCATCGCCCCGATCACGTCGTCCCAGTTTAGCTCGGGAGGCGATTCGGAGTAGACGATCAATCGGCCCGCCTGGTCGGCGAATTGTTTGCCTGCATATTTATAAACGATCTCAGTTGCCTTCGTCTCATATTCCTGCCGGATATCGGAAATTTTTTCTTTCGTAAAACCGAGATAGGAGAAGATCATTCGCAACGAATAGGCAGTGCTGTCGATCGGCATGGGCCCGGAGCCGAAATTGGTGAGATAATCTTCGTCGGCCTGGCTGATCTGGCTCATGGGTATCACCAGGCTGCCGCTGGTATAAGCCTGCATCAGCTTGACATTCGCCGCGTTTCGCATCGCGGCCATCAGCAACAGTTCCGCATGCATCACCGTACCATTCCGGTCGATCGCCTCCTTGCGCAACGCTGTGATCTCCGCATCGTCCAGTTTTCCGTCCGCCACATCCTTTTTCACCTGGTAAAAGAACCCGCGGTCCAGCCCGTCATGCCCGGGGTTGAAAGTATAGTTCCCCGTATAATTCCCTGCTGCATTCGTTTCTGCCTTTCGTTGAATGAAAAAAGACCGTCCCCCGCCAAAGAAGTTGCCGGCGCCCTGTTTATTGAAAAAGGACGAGCGCCCCATGTCGGCAGACTTGCTTTTTTTGGGTCCGATGCTTCGCATGCCCCTTACCGTTTGAATGGGAAGGGAATACCGTTCTTGCCCAGCTCGAGCCGTATTCCGTCGATCACATCGGGCAAATAAATGGTCAGGGCCTGCTGTCCCATCTCCTGCTGTCTCTTCGCGCCTTTGATGCTGGCATAATGCACGATATTGACGATATTGCCGCCCGACAGCTCGTATTTTTTCACCGCCTCCGCCATGTCGAAAGGTCGCCCCGCCGCCTCCGGCCCGGACCCTGCTCCGCCATCTCCGGCCGCGCCGCGACCAACCTCCGCCACATACGCCCCTACCGCTTCCAGCCTTTCCGCAAACCGGACACCCGGGGGAAAGGTCTTTTCCCAGATCTTCTTTCTTTCGGCCTGGTCCGGCATCGGGAATCTCAGGATCGCATTGAACCGTCGGATGAACGCGTCGTCTATATTGTTCTTCATATTGGTGGCAAGTATGACAAGCCCGTCATAATCCTCTATGCGCTGCAGGAGATAGGACACCTCCTGGTTGGCGTATTTATCGTGGGCATCCCGTACGCTCGTCCGCTTCCCGAACAGCGAGTCGGCCTCGTCGAAGAAAAGTATCCATTTTTTGTTCTCCGCCCGGGCGAACAACATCTCCAGGTTTTTCTCGGTCTCACCGATATATTTCGAAACGACCATCGAGAGGTCCACTCTGTACACTTCCTTCCCCGTCTCGTTACCCAGGATACAGGCGGCAAAGGTCTTGCCCGTCCCGGAGGGACCATAGAAGAGCACCCTATAACCGTTCCTGAAACGGCCGTCCCGACCTTCTTTACCCGCCAGGCCCTTATTGAACCTTATCCAGTCCAGGAGGTCCTCGATCTGGGCATTGAGATGGCTATTGACCACCAGGTCTTCCCGTTTACGATCCGTCGTTACCAGCCGTGCCGGGAAGCTCATCCCGAAATGCGGCGGTATGGTCCTGTTCTGCGTGAACAGATCGACATAGTCCTGCGACAACGTGATCTTACCGCTCATCGCCGGTTCCCCGGGGGCGATCTCTTCCAGCCAAAGGATCTTCTTACGTGCAAAAAGGTGGTCCGCCCAGAATAAACGCTGGATCGTCAGCCTTTTTTTCCAGTCGTCTCCGGCCAGCAGGAACAGTGCCGTTTCCCCTGTAGGCATGAATCCGCGGAAATTTTTTCCTCTTGTACCCCCCACTTTGGGAAAATCACCGGCTCCCTTGAGCATGCTGTCGATGGCCTGGTCGAACAGATCGGGCTGCACGTGATGCACGAGTGCGATCAATAATAACTTCGCCTCGTCCGGCCCGATCGTTTCCGGGTTCTCGACAGGATAGTTCCGGATGAATGCACCCAGCGGGAGGTCCCAGTTCTCATAGGGTGGCATGACAGGTTCCGTCAATAGCACGGACGAATGGAATTCCAAGCCCAGCCTGTACCGGATCAGCCGGACAATGTATTGCAATTCCACCGGCAGCACCGGAAGCCCCCGATCGTCGGCCGTGCCGGCGGCTGCGGTTTCATGGTCTGTTGTCGCTTCGGATGGTTCGCTGACCAGATGAGCATCTCCGGCTTCCGCGCGATCACTGCTCGTTCCCGGCCCGGCCCAGTCACCGGTCCCTTCGGTCTCCCCTGGTAATCCTGCAAACTGAAGCACGTGCTCCTGCCTCTTCAGGTGTTGCAGCCATTTTCGGATAGTGTTCATGGCTTAGCGATTTTGTGGTGATCTCCGGCGGTGCCCGAATGCTGCTGAGCCACATGCGTCAATTCATGCGCCAGCAACAACCGGCCTTCCTTACTGTCCGGGTTGTATTTTCCTTCATTGAAATAGATATCCATGCCATGCGTAAAGGCTTGCGCATTCAGCTCGCAGCACAAGCGGGCCGCAGCGGCATCATGATGGATACGCACTCCGCTGAAGTCCATGCCGAACGAATGGTTCATCTCCGCCAGCGCCTTCGGCGGCAAGGGGCTGCCTTTGCCTGCCTGCGCTTCAATCTCGGCCGATACCGCATCCGGCGCCGTATTCGCTTCCTTTTTCCGCACCGGCCCCGCCCCCTTTTCATTTCCCTGGCCTTTCTTTTTCTTCTTCGGATCCGCCGCCTTTTGAATCCCTTGCGCTCCCTTTTTCTTTTTATCCTTTTCCTTATCCGCCGTCTTTTTTTGTACGGGCTTCATCGGATCTTCTTTGTCCTTTTCCATCCGGGCATCGTTGGTGCTCAATTTCTCTTCTTCCTTCGAGGTTGCCAGCCGCTGCAGGTTGCCCTCCTCTTTTTGTTGAACGACCGGCCCCTGGCGCTGTTGCCCGTTGACCACCTTGTTGGCTACGACATCCGCTTCCTTTTCATGGACGTCCCCGGGCTGCCCCACGGTCAGCTTGGGCTGAAAAAAGGCGCCCGCCTTCTTCTTTCGTATCGGTGTCTTTTTCGAACCGTCGAAAAAAGGTGTCGCTGTCTTTTTTTCTTCACCACCGGTCTTCGGATTGCGATGGCGATAGTTCCTGGATTGATAAGACATATGATTACGATTTTTTCATTAACTCATCCGCCAGCAGACGATAGTCGACGGCGCCATTCGCGCTTTTATCGAAACTGAATATGTCCTGCCCGGCCTGTTGCGCTTTGGCGAGCTGCAGATTAGTGCGGATAACCGTCTGGAAGACCTTCCCGTTGAATTTTTCTTCCAGCTGTCTCTTCACCCCCACGTTCATCAGCTTGCGTTCATCGAACCGTGTCATCAGGATACCCAGTAGCTCGAGCCTGCTGTTCAGCTTCTTTCGGATCATATCGAACTGTCGCATGAAACTGTAAACTCCTTTCAAGGGCAGGAACTCCCCCGGCAACGGCATGAGCACGTAGTCGCTGGCGACAAGCGCATTGACGGTCAGCATTCCAACGGCATGCGGACAGTCGATCAGCACATAGTCATAGGCCGGGGCCAACGGTTTGAGCAACCAGCTGAGCAGCTGCTCCCTTCCATAGACGCTCACCAATTCGAGCTCCGCGATCGCAAGGTCGATAGAGGCCGGGACGATATCCATCCCTTGCGGCGTGGACACGATGGTTTTGGACAAATCGCCTCCATCGCCCAGCATCTCCTTTTTCAGTTCAGTATATAGGTTGAAGGCCGGCTCGTCTTCGACGCCCAGCGATTGCGACAGATTGGCCTGCGGGTCCGCATCCACCAGCAATACCTTTTTTCCTGCCAGACATAGGGCTGCTCCCAGGTTGATGGCTGTCGTGGTCTTGCCTGACCCACCTTTTTGGATGGCAATGGATATGATCATTTTCGGAACGATTTTGCAACGATGTGTTTATCGAACAGCAGCTCGACCCATTTATACCCGGAAAATTGCTCGATCACACGGACGACGGCATCCTCATTGGGAACGCTGCTGGGATCGTACTTAGCCGCCCGCCCGTAAACAGACAACACCACTCCGTCCGAAGCGCTCATGCCCGCTACGCGTTCTCCTGCCTCGAACAAGGCCCAGCCATAGGTGTCCGATATGCTGTCCAAACCGAAACAAAGGATGCCTCCGTTCCTGGACAGATCCTGCAATCGTTCCTCCAGATCCGAAACCTCCGTCTCTCCGAAAGAGCAGGTATACAGCAGGTCCTTCGAGAAAAGGATCGCCAGGTTGTCCGTTCTGCCGATGCCGACCCCCCGATATTCCGTAGAGCTCGCTTCTTCCATCGAAATAGCGGATGTTCTGCAGTAGTCGCTCTTTTCCAGCGCGTCCAGGATACTCTCGTCGGATAGGTGCTCCGCATTCCTAAATACTATTCCAGCTGTGCAAAAACCCATAGATTGTAATTCGTTTATTGAATGAGTTATCAATTATTGCGGCGATCGTTCGATCTTTACCGCCTCCGTCTTGAATTCCGGCATGCCGGGCCCGCCGAAGGCTTCCGCGGCCCTATCGCCGAACGGCTGCAGCTTTTTCTTTTCCCCCTTGCCCAACAGATCGTACACTACATCCTGATTGCCCGAGGTAGTGGCGTTTCCTGTCTTGAACTCACGGAAATGTACTTCATCGCCTTTTCGGAGTACCGCATCCACTTTTGCGAATAGCCCGGTATCTTTTCCTGCATCGTCCAGAACCCGGATACTCACCTCCCGGATGACCGTAAAACCGAGGTTCTCATATTGCCGCACCTTCGTGAAGGACCAAACTTCGCCGATCATATTGTTCTGTATGGAGACCGGAAGATCGGTGTTCCGCAAAGCATTTTCAATTTTACCCCATTCCACCATATCGATGGAAGTACCGCCATCCCCGCCGAGGATCTGACTTGCGACCTGAGCCCGGCGCGCATTGATATAAGCGACGGCTTGATCCCCCGCTTTCTTTTTTGTAAGGGCTTCGGAAACCTTGATCCGCCCCTTTTCATCCCTGCCCGCGAAAGCGTCTCCCCAGATGGCCTTGGCGAGTTCGTCGGCGTCCCCGGTAATGGCCTTGGCCAGCTTTTGCTTGAATTGCAGCGATTCCCTGACCTTGTCCGGCGTGAACTTCCCTTCACCCAGCCGATCGACGGCTCCGGCCAGATTATCCAGCGCCGCCTGGCCCTGCCCGGCTTCATCCAGCAATTTCAAAATGTCTTCCCGGCTGCCGTCTATGCCTGCAGCAATGAAATTCAGCTGCCTGGCCAGCTCCGAATCCGGCATGGTGGCAAACCGCGCCTGCAGCGCCCCTACGTCGTCCAGCGTGAATACGCGCGCAAGATCCGAAATGTCCTGGTTCAAAGCGGACCTGCGCATCAGGAATCGCGCCGCCCGGAACCGGCCGTTATTGCCAAGTCCGTTGACCACGTTATTGTAGGCGTCGGCGCCGATCTTCTCCTGCCCATTTCCGGCAAAAATATTTAGGTCCGCGAAGAAATCCGCCGGACGCACATCCGTATTGGCGGCGGCGTTCTTGATGATCTGCAGAATAATGTCATCCGAGAATTTCGCGGCTCTAAGCTTGTCTATGCAGAATCCAAGCATCGGCGGTCGCTCCGGCTTACCGGTCTTCCAGTTGTCCGGCAGCTGGTCCTCGAAGGATTTCGTCGAAGGCGCCGCCGGGTCGTCCTGCAACTGCTTGTCTCCCTTCACGTCGTCCATCAGGTCGTTCGCTTCCTTTTCCGGAGCCTTCGCATCCGCATCTGCCTCGGCGATCAGCGCCTTGGCTTTGTCGGGGCTATCGACTGCCACGTTGGCCGCCTGCGTCAGTTTGTTTTCCGGACCCGCCAGCTTGCCTTCCGCGACATCCGATTTTTTAAGCCAGAAATCCTTCCTTTTTTTCCAGAATTCCCCCTCGTTATCCAGCGCTTTACCCGCCTGCCGCCGCAGGAAACCGAAATATCCTTCGTTCTGCGCAGCAAGCCGGACTGCAGTGATCGTATCCCTCACCGTTGTAATCACCTTCATCGGATTCTTGAACAGCTCGACCACTTTGCTTACCGTGGATGCGATGGCCTTTCCGGCCGTGGACGGCAGATTTTTGATGGTGGTGAATAATTTGCCGGGCAACGCTTTTAACGCATTCACCAGTTCCCCTGCCCTGATCAGCGCCACCAATCCCTCGATGCCTTCGATCACCGCCTTGACGGCCCCATATCCCATGGCGAAGATCAGAATGATATTGACGACCAGGTTGGTCAGCTTGGTCATCCAGTAGATGGCTTGCTGGCATTCACGGAACGGCCCTTCCATCAGGGTCGCCTCCTGCACCATTTCGCCCCACATCAGTTTGACATTGGTCATCGGCGCATCGAAGAACTGACTAAGACCGCTGAAAAAGCCCCAGACCCTTTCCTTACTCTCCCGGCCGAATTTGCCGCCCGAACAGAAATAGATCACCATCCCGATGATATCTTTAATTGCTATGCCGATGTCAATGATCGACGCGAGGATATCCTTCACCATCACTACCAGCCCCCATAGCGAACCGAAAATTCCGCAAACTCCATATTCGATCCACCCTTCCACGTAATCGAAACCGATGGTTACCTTATCCCAGGCCCATTCCAGGAAGTTACGCTCTATATTGTACACGGGCAGGGAAGGCATCAGCTTGCGCAGCTGCTCATAATCTTCCTGCTGCATGCTTTCCATCAACTCCTGCGAAGCAGGCTTGTTCCACTTTGCCTGGCTCATCTTGTCCAGTTCATAGAGCACGTACGTTCGCATCGCGTCAGGAATGTCGGTGAACTTCCGCACGATCGCGCGGCTGTCGTCGATACTCGTGTACCAGGAAAGGTTTTTCCTGATGGTGGAGGCAACCCAATGCGTCGCATAGCTGACGGCCTGCGTGCTGGCGCTGCTGAAGAAATACAGCGAAAGGCGATGTGCGTCCAGCGGCGTAACCCATCCGAAAAGCCATTCGGAGGTCTCTTCCGGCGTGGCTCCTTTTTTGCCTTCCAGTTGAGTCAGCACCTTGTTCAGCAATTCCCCCGATACCTTGGTGAGGTACTCGCAGACGTCATGGCTTTCCCCTTCCGTAGTATACACCACGCCGATCAGGCCATAAACGGCGTCGGCGATAGCCCGCTCGATCAAATATGCCTGGATGATAATGAAATGGTCCAGCAATGCCTTCCAGTCCGACGTCACCATGTCGGATTGCATCCAGTCGTAGACACCGCTGACGGACATACTTCCCTTCGATGCAACTCCGGCGACGATCGCGTCCGTGGCAGACTTTTCCTTGTCCTTGAGATTGTTCAGTATATTGGCGCTGTCCTTGGAAGATGTCCAACCGTGCAATGCATCGTATACGGTCTGTGCCACCTTGTCATTGTCGTTTGCCGGCGCATCGTCCTTCTGTATTCTTCCCGTTTGCTGAACGACATGCGTTAGTTCATGCGCCAGCAGGTGTTGCCCGCCCCTGCCCGATGGATCGTATTTCCCCGAATTGAAATAGATGTCGTTCCCGTGCGTGAAAGCATGCGCGTGCAGGTCCTTGCTCATATTTGCGGCCGACGAGTCAGTATGGATCCTCACCTGGCTGAAATCCCTTCCAAACGAAGATTCCATCTGTCCCCGGGTAGCTTCCGGAAGTGGCGATCCGCCGCCTTTCGAGGCGCCCAGGCTGTTTTCAATGGCCGGCGATGTGGTCGGAGACGAACCGTCCTCGCCCTTCTTACTGACCTTTTCGTCCTCCGTACAGGCCGGGCACTTGCGCCGGATGGTCTCGTCATCCGGCGGCTCGGCATTGCTTTCGAAAATTGGTTTTTTCTGAAGCTTTTCTTTCGGCGCACCCCGATCTTCCTCCATCTCTTTTTTCTCTTCCTGTTCGCAATGCGCACATTTTTCCTGTATCTTGGGCGCCGTACCGGCGATCGCCGCGCCCGCCATAAGGTCCGTATCGTGCCCTGCCCCTTTTCCCGCCGACCGGTCTTTCACGGGGACGGCCATACGCTGCACAACCTCGTCGGCCACCGCATCGGCCTCTTTTTCATGGACATCGTTCGGCGGCCCTACCTCTAGTTTTGCTTGCAACCTGGAAACAGGTCCGCTGCCTGCGGCCGGCGTTCCGGAGAAAAAGCCACGGCCGGACTTGACCCGGGAATACCCGTCCCCCGAATGCCCTGGCCCAAGGAACCCCCCACCAGCCTCTTTCTTACCGAAAAAGGGCGTATTGGCCTTGGCCTGCAGGTCCGGCTTCGAGGATGCTCTTTTTTTCATGCTATAGGTTCCGCATCATGGTTAATAATGTTTGAATCCGATAATCCTGAAGAATTTACCATATAAAACCCATTCTCTAAGCTGCACCGTTTTCTCCGTGCCGTCCCTGGTATCGAAGAATTTGATCGGCTGGTTGAGGAACTCGTAGTTGCTCTGGTTGATCCTCGAATCCAGCGGCCACATATTGTCGAAGTCATCCGGCCCCAGGAACTGCAGATCGCGTACATGGTCCGCATCTTCGTTGCTCATGTCGTGGCCATGCAGGGTCATCAACACCCTGAAGCCCTTTTGGGGATCGCTCAGACGCCAGTCGGATCTTTGTTTCTGCCAGATGGTCCTGCCCGGTACGGGGATGCGGTTACCCGGTACTCCGAAGGTGATCTTGTGTCCCGTGACGGCCCGCAGGAGATATTTGCCATCCGGGTGTTTCCTCACAGTCGTCAGATCGGGGATCTCGAACGTGTGCAACTTCCCGAATTGGAAGACATACTCCCTGTCCTTGCCCTCCAGGATGATCGTCTTATAATCGGCCGGGTCTTTATAGAATTTGATGTCGATCGGATCGTCCTTTGTATCCCCCGTGGGTGTGGTCACGCCGGCCGGGCGCGATATCTTCGGTTTTGCCGGCGGCTTGGATGGACCGCCGGGCGTTGCCGGTGACGGCGACGGAGTCGTTCCTGTTCCTTTCGGGACCGGCCCGGCCGGCTCACCCAGATCCATGCGGCCAAAACGTTTCCCATATTCCTCCATCATGGTGGCCAGCGGGATCAGATCCGCCTTGGTAACATTGGCCGCATTGCCGCCGGCCTGGTCATAAAGACGGTCGGCTTCGGCCTCCATTGCACGCAGATCGCTTATCGCCTGTTGCAGTTTTTTCTTCTGACGGTCGGTAAGGCTGGGCTCTTCCAACGCACTTTCAAACAATAGCCTTTCCTCCGTGATCCGTCTGAGCACCTCTGTTCGCGTCGATTGCATCTCGAGTGTCACCACCGGAGCGTCATCCGTTCCCCCGACCGTTAGGATGAGGATATGCGATTGGCCATTCATCCTAAAGTCATCCATCACCGGGTGCTCACCCAGCGGCTCATGTTCCGGGTGGAGAGGCTTGAAAGGCCCTTTGCTATAATTGCCTTCTTCTTTTCCGGCAAATTTCCCGTCTTCGCCTTCCTCCTTGAACCCGCCTTCCCTTTCCGGGCCTTTGGATTTGTCTTCTTCATCATGCAGGACTGCATCGACGAACCCAGCCTCGTCGAAAGGCTTGCCCCTATAGGTGAGCGTCGGTTTCTCATCCCCGCCCAATACATAACTGAAGATCGCTTCGCCGCCGAAATCCCCGATCGTCCACTCTTTGCCGGCGGCTTTATCATCGACTTCCTCGTCCTGCTCTTTGTCGCCATCCTTATTCGTGATAAAATGCGCTATCGAATATTCGAATTCGCCTTTAAGAGACAACCTCACCCTGCCTCCCGCATATAACTTGCCGCCGATGCAATAATCGGGACTCTTGCCCTTTTGTTTCACCAGTCCGATGGCCGGAGAGGCCCGGACGTATACATCGAGATGTCCCATGGCAGTTATCTTGTATCCGGCCTGTGCAATGCTCAGGTCTTCGCTCAGACCGATCGAAACGACTACTTTGGCTTCGACACCGGCATGGAAGTTTGCAGCCACATCGAAGGTGGCGGCCAGGCAGAATTCCGTCAGGTAATCGGGATCGGTGGAAAATGCGCCGCTGGCGGTCAGATCGACGAACCAGATATTACCGATCTTATACCCGGCGGTAAATTTTCCCTTCAACTCCCCTGTGACCGGAACGGGGACACCGCCTACCGGTATGGTAACGGTATGCGAAAGACCGAAGTGACCGAAATCCCAGTCTTTGGGTTCAAACTCGGCCAGCTTCAACCGCTGCGTAAACTTCACCTGCCCTACGGTGACAACATATCCTTTGGGACTCACCGCGAATGCTACGCGGCCGTCCAATCGCTGTTTCTTATTGATGAAGGTGAAGTCCAGGTCACCCCATGCGACAAGGGCCAGCCGTTTGTCGGTATCTGGAAAAGCCGTTGCCGGCGGCTCCGGGGTGTCATTGGGATCCACCGCCCTGCCCGGGACATGCTGCAGATACAATTCCTGTCCTTTTTCGCGGTCGGTGAGCACGATGGTCGCCTTGCCTTTGGCACGGTCCTGGTAACTGAAATCTACGGTGCCGGTTACCGTCAGGTTGGCATTGGCATAGGAAATATTCAGACCGCCTTTCACGGTGAAACCTCCCGATTTCCATTGGTCATCCAACGTAAGATCGGCGCTGACGGCCGACAAGTATCCTTGTTTCGTACGCTCGATCGGCAGATCATAGGCCTCGTCGGCGCCCTGGATATCGGTGTGTATATCGCCGATCCATCCACTTGTGTTATTGTGCAGCCCAAATAAGGCATCCAGTTTTTGCTGGTGATCCAGGTCCAACTGTCCATGCATCAAGAAGCTCAGCGATCCATTACTCAGGATATTTAAAAAGCCGAACGGGTCTGGCGAAAATTTGCGCCCGGCGTGCTCCTTGCCGAAGATCAGCTTTACGAAATCGTCCGGGCCCGTCTTTACCGACGCAGCATCCATCATCGGATCGATCTCGCTCTCACCCTTTCCTTCCAGCCATCCCAGCATTCCCCAAACTGTACCCTCATCGACTTTGATGAGCAAGACCGCCGTTCCACCGAGCGCTTCGGCGTCGAGATCCGGATGATGGAAAGGAAACGCCTGTATGGGTGCGTAATAATCCTCGGCGTCCGGCGGGTAGTCAAGCGCCACGTCGAAAAACGAAACATCCTCCGATTGCGGGTAATCGGGGTATTGGGGGAATACCTGCAACACACCACTCGAAAGGTTGCCGAAACGGATCTTCACGGGTGTGGCGAAATGACCGTCCCATTGAGACGAGATGTACAGGGCCAAACCTTCGCTTGGCTCGAAGGTTCCGTGTCCCATGAGCTCTACCACGTTGCTACTGTAACGCCAATAATACTGTTCCTTGGTGAACCCGGTATTCGTGTCCCGTATCGTTGGAGAGCGGCGCACCGTCCCTTCACCCTGTTGTACCGTATGTGTCAGCTCGTGCGCCAGCAAATGCTGCCCCGCTCTGCTACCCGGATCGTATTTGCCCGCGTCAAAATAGATGTCGTTCCCATGTGTGAAGGCCTGCGCGCCAAGGCGCTTGTTCATCGCTGCCGCCGGGCCGTTGTCGTGGATCCGCACCTTGCTGAAGTCGCGGCCGAACGAGGATTCCATCTGTTTTCGCGTTTGATCAGGCATGGAAGAACCACCTCCTTTCGATTCCTGAAGGCCGCTTTCGACCGAAGCCGGCGCCGACTGGGCGGAGGCGCCGTCGGCTTTTTTCATGAGCTGGTCGTCTTCCATGCAAGCCGGACACTTGCGCCGGATTGGTATTTCTTCATCCGGCGGCTCGGCATTGCTTTCGAATATCGGTTTCTTGCGCAGTTTCCCCTTGGACATTTCTTTCTCCTCCTGCTTTTCCTCCTTTTCCTCCTGCTCGCAATGCGCACATTTTTCCTGCACGGCCGGTGCCATTTTTGCTACCGGAGTTTCCGTTTTACCAGCCGCTCTTTCCAATCCCGGTTCTGCCACCCGCTGCACCGCGGGTTCCGCAGTCTGCCGCACTCCCGGCTCGCTCATCCGCTGCACAACTCGGTCGGCCACCGCATCGGCCTCTTTTTCATAGACATCATTCGGATGCCCCACCATCAATTTAGTCTGCACCGCCGGTGCGCCTCTTCCTTTGGTCCACGCCCCGTGGGCCTGAGCGTCGCCTCTCCCAACGCCCGGCGACGCGCCCGACCACCCGTGGAAAAAATCCACGGCAGATGACCCCGAGCCAAAGAATGCCCCCCGCGCCCCTTTCTTTGCAAAAAAAGGCGAACCCGCTTTGGCTTGTATGGCCGGCATCCGGGATTCTTTTGTCTTCATATCATTCGACCCTTATCTCCATTCGACAAAAATGATCTCCTTCATCCAGGGCAATTTCACGGTACCGATCCCCCACGGCAGATAATCCAGCAATATATCGATCCCTTGCTGTTCCACGAGCAGCCCCAATCCGCCTCCTCGCTTCGTCAGCTTGCCGCCCCTTTGGAGAAAACCTTCGCGCAGCCCATCGACACTGCTGCCCTTCAGCTTGTCCCATCGCACAAGGACCATTTCCAGCAAGTTGTCCGCCTCCACGTAGTCCCCCTCCTGCAATGCCGCATTGGCCGGCAACGGCTCCTCCATCGGCCATCCGCATAGCACCTTCTCAAAGACCAGCGCATATTCGGCAACTTCACCGCGCTGTCCCGTCGCCAGATAGTGCAAAAGAAAAATGGCCTTTTCCCATGCCCCCCTGTCGACGAACCGCCCTTCCTGCCACCAATGCAAACGCGAAAAGCACGTGGCAAGAAAAGGGTGCAGCAGGATGATGCCCGCGTTCGGAATATAAATGCCATCCTCGTCCACGACGTCGGCATCCGGGCGGCGATCCCTAACCTGTTTTCCATCATCCTCTGTGCCGGCAGCCGGGCCCGCTTTCGTGACAGCGTTTTCATCCGTGATATCTTCTTTCAGCGGCTTGGTCTCCGTCTTTCCTTCTTTGACAGACGGCCATTGCATACCCTTCGGCAGCACCGGCGATCGCTTTCGCAGGTACCGCAACACGACAGGATCGTCATCGGTCAGCCATTGCAACAATAATTTCGCTCCGCCATTCCACTGCCGGAACAAAGATGCCCCGGACGACGCTTCGCGAAGCAAATAGTGCCAGACGACTGCCGCCCGCCGGTACTCGACCGCCGATAGGATCTCCCGATGCCGCTCACTCCATTGAGCCCAACGTTGTTTTATAGCTGCGGCCTTGTCCGATCGGTCTATTTTATTCCTCGCCTTCGAACGACTCCCGTCGTCGCCAGCCCCGCTATCCGGACCTCCGCCGGCCTCTTCCATCAGCCGCGCCAGACGAACGATCGCCCCGACCCACGCTCCCGCACCAGGCAACGCTTCCGCGACCAGGATTCCCGCCAGCTTTTCGAGGAATTCATCCGTATGCTGCGCGACGATGCGTTGGAGCACCAGCGGCTGGTGTCGTATCGTCTCCCGCAACCTGCTGACCGATGCGTGATCGACCGATAGCATCTCCAGCACGCGCCCATACCATTCCGCGGTGGGAGTGGATTGCCCCCAGTGAAGCCGCCCATGCTCCATATAATACCACCACTGCCATAAGGCGTGCCCGGCAGCCGCTTCATGTTTCGGCAGAGCGGCCTTTTCCCTTCCCGTCAACGCCTCCCGCAGCTGGTCCCACAGCAAACGATACAGCTCCTGATCCAGCTCACGATCCTGCAACACCTTTTCCTCTATCTTCCCCAGATCGATCTCCAGCTTGTCCAACCGCACCCATTCCCCTTCTTCCGACAGTTGATCGAACAGCCGCTCCAATGCAGGCACGATCCGCCCCCAATAGTAGCTGCTGGCAGCCTGTTGCAGGGCAAACGCATCCAGACCCGCATCCACCTCCAGCAGCAACACCTGTTTTTTTATGGTGTGTTTCATTTTTTTAGCTCCGCTCTTTCACGGCATTCTGCTCCTCACGGCATTCTGCTTCTCACGGCGCCCCTGCTTCCCGCTACGTCCCGTCAAAACAATCCTCCCGGATCCCATCGCTGCGTCACTTCTTCCACCTCCTTAGCAGACAATCCGGCTTTCTCCAACACATTTTTCAATTGCTCCTCTGCTGGCCGCACTCCCTCCTTAAGGCTCCATTTGTCCAGCGAATACCCGGCCACGCTGTTCAGCAAAACCTGCAACCTTTCCCGCCTCGGCTTTTTAGCCTTATTCAACGCGACGGCCAGTTCTCCTACCAGTTTCCCGAGACGCTGCGCCGATGGATCGGGATCTGCCAGGTAGGCGACCGTCTTTTCTGTCACCCCCTCCTTCTTCAGATGTCCCGTCACTTCCTGCACGGCATGCCGATATCGGCTTAGCCGCATATTGATCTGCCGGTTCCTTTCTTTTTCATCGGTCACCGCCGCCGCCTTCACTTCCTTCACCGTGACCTCGTCTTCTGCCTTCGCTTCTCCGTCCGCCGCCTTCGCGCTTCCGGCTGTCGCCTCCACTTTTCCGGGCGCCAGCTTTTTCAACTCCGCGCCCTTGCCCCAGGCCACCTTCTCCGAACACTTCATATCCGTCCAACAATACAAGGCATTGATCTCACTCAACCACTCCCTGCTGCCCTGCAACACAGGAATATTTTCCGCCGCCCAGCAAGGCGACGGCGGCGAAACCGTCGTATCGGGACAACACTTGTACCGGTCGTCGCAACAAGGGAACGCCGTGTCGAACAACAGCTTCAAAAACGCTGCCCTGTCGAACTCGGAACACGCAGATTGACCCAGCCAGAAGATCCACTTCTTGTACATCCACTCGAAACGACAAAGCTCATGCGGACACAACCATAAGATCCGCAACAATACATGCGCGGGCGCTTCCCGCTGCAATATTGCTTCCAGTTGCAAACGGTTCTCCGGTTTCTGGAACCGGATCGGCCAGGCCGGCAACACCACCGTGGCGACAAACGAATAAGGGTCCGCTCCGGGACGAAACGGCGTCAGAGGCGGCGATTGCAAAAGACCCTGGCTGACGATCTCGTCCCAGGCATCCTGGCATTCCGTTTCATCATTGCAGACTGGAATGCCCGGTTCGTCCGGACACGGCCGCAATAGGATATGTTCCACCAATTCCAATCCCTCCGCATTGATCAACATCCTGGCCCTTTCCACCGCTGCACACGCCTCATCCGGCAGATAATAGGACTGTGGATCCACGGCGATCACCGATGCAGAAGGCCCCAGCTCAATGCCGAACGATCCGCAACAACAGTCGAATACACCCCGGTATGCTGTGCCATCCCCCAGCAGGCCGAACGCATCCTGGTATTCATTCCATGCCTTCCGCGCACTCGTGTAGACCAATTCATTTTTCCAGGCGGTATAACACGTGGTATGCCCAGGTGGGACTTCAGGGCCGCACCCACAGGGCATAAAATACGCCGGGTCGTCCGACCACCCCGGGAAACGTGCCAGCTGTACAGACCACGTGTACGTATAGGTGATGATACCCCCCTTCTCCTCCATCGTCCTTTTCAACGGGAAATAAACCGCAAATGCCCGCAACGCCTTTTTCCAGTCGGCCAACGCCACCGAAGTATCCACCGTTCGCGCGATCACCTTTCCGGACACATCTGCCAGCGTCAAACCCTGTTTGTCGGAGCCATAACGGCCGTCTATCCATGCCGATTCGGTCAGGTCCAATATGGGGTCCAGCACAGGGTCTTCATTTTTCTGACGGCGCTGACTCGAGACCGACGCCAGGGGCCTGTCCTCCAGGTCATAGATGATCCCCCCAGGCTCCCTCTCAAACCCTTTCAACCAATCCCTGTCCTTCATCGCCTGGTACCCTTGATATAGCGCTGCCCTGGCCGCATCGCGGGTTTCCGCCGTCTCATAGTTGCACGGATGCGTGAGCCTGCAATCCGGACAACCGACCCAAAAACTATAGCCGCAATTGTCCGGACGCTGATACAAATGAAAACCGCAGGGCCCCTGCGTCACGCCGATGAATTTTTCTACTCCATTGACGCCCCATGCGTCTTCCGGCGTCAGGAACGTTTGCGTACTCTCCGCCAACACCTCCCTGATCTTCACATAATACAGACATTCCAGCTCATCCAGCCGGATGAAGAAGTTCCCGGGATACGCCAGCAGCATCATGAAGAAATAGAACGCATCCAATGCGGCACAGGGCGTTTCGAAGCAGCCGATGCTTTCCCAATCCACCCCGCCCGTGGAAATATTGAACAAGACGAACCGATATTGCGGAACAGCGGTCTTATCTATACATGGGCAGGGATCGGGCGCCCGCGGAGGCGCACAGGGATCCGTCACCACGGGTGGCACACAAAACCGGATCGGATACGCTTCGCACGCCAGGCTCAGTTCCGTGACCGGGTTCTTCCCCAGCACCCCCAATTGTTGCTGGGTCTTTTGCGGCACCAGCACCTGCGGCAACAAGCCGTCGGACGATGAATGAAGATGGATAGAAGACCGCGGTTCCAACGTGATCCATTTCCCGGCGCCATAGTTGGCGGGGTCCATCCCCTTTTCCAGGATCGTCAGATACCGGGACGTAAAAGCCGCTTCTGCATCCGCGGCGCTGTCATATCCCTGTACACTCTCGAACAGCACGATGTCTTTGTCCGGTATCCCTCTGGCGGCAAAATAATCGTTTCGGCATACCAGCCGGAAATAATAAGGTGCACACGGGTCCGCCGCGCCAGGAGGTTGAACGACGCAGTCCCCGCCCAGACACAGCTCGGGAAAAGGATAACCCTGTTTGGCCGATGACCATAATTGCTTACGCAAGGCGACGGCTTCCGCCTCCATAGCTGCACCCTGAGGGCACCGCGCTTTCGCATGATCCTTATCCACCAGCCGGTACACATAGGTGCCCGCCAGCGTTTTTGCATCCGGAACGATCGCCGCCGCCACCTTCTTCTCGTCCCGGTCGATCAATGCGTTGATCTCCTGTTTCAATCCCACCAGCGACGCCAGTTTCTCCCGCGCCTCCTCTTCTCCAACTGCCACTATTTCTTCTTTTCCCATAACGATCCGCGCCGGCTTCGACTTTGGACCCGTCTTCCATTCCCTGCTTCCCTCCGCAAACCGCCGCGCGGCTGCCTCCGCCGCCGGGACGGAAGCATACTCTTCGTTGCTGAAGAAGGTCAGCACCGACGCAGCAGACCTGCCCAAACGGTAATAGAACCTCCACCTGTCCGGCACCGGCCGGATCGCCGCTTCATAAATGAACGATCGCGCCTTCGCCAGCATCGCTTCCCCGGACTCTACAGCCGCTTCCCTCGTTTTATAAATATAGTCGGCGCCACTGATCGCTTGCGCCTGACCGTTAATCGTGATCAAGACCCTGAACAACCCTGTCTCCTCATCCTGCCGGACGCCATACGATACCCTTTCACCCAACCCATAGAGGAACCGGATACAGGCTTCCCAGGCCTCTTCCTCCGACCCGAAGTTTTCCAGCGAATGAAGCCAGAAGCTGTTCTGGTTATCCAATACCTCGAACCCAAAACGCTCGGGCTGGTTTCGCACCGGTGCTTTGGCGGATATATTGAAACCCCGCAGATCGAGGAACTGATGCCCTTTGCCCTCCTCCTTGTTCCGGATCAGGGTTCCGATTGGCGGGGCGTCCGCCGCCATTTCCCATAGATCCTCATCCTGCGGTCTGGATACACTTTCGGGCACCTGCGCCCAGGCATCGGCTTCACCGGAATAAGCCTTCCTGGAATAGCGTACCACGCGGCGGTCGCAATCCAGCAGCTCCAGGTGATATTCATACCGGCTGATACGTATGTCCGGTTCCGTTAACCCCTGCCCGAACAGACCCGCCATTACCGGCGCATCCGCGCGCGCAGCCTCCATGGTGCCATATCGCCGCGCGGAACGCGCAATATGTCCATTGAAAAAATGCACGTCCAGCGCATACGCGCCACCCTCCGTCCCGCCACCCACGCCACTCCCTGCGCTACCCTCCGTTCCGCCTTCGGGTAGCTGCACCGCCTGATAATTCCCCAGCCTCCCCAGTGATTCGAGCAGCGATTGCAGCGCCTCCTTTCCCTCTTCCGCGGAAAAAGATCGCTTCGAGACGAACCAATCTTCGCCCGCGACCGTCAGTTTCAAAACGAACATAGGGTCATACCGCACGACTTCGAAGTTACACAGATGATGCCGCGACCAATCCCTGATCCCCGCGTACGCCTTGAAAAGACGCTCCAGCCCCGAGACGTTGTCATCGTCCCAGCCCGGGCGGAGATAATTGAATGCACGCCCTCGGTTAGCACTGAGCCCGGGATAATGCGAAAGAAAACGTTCGATGGCTTCGATCTGCCGCTCTTCGAATACGGCACTCTGCCGGTCGCCCAGATACAACAGCGCATAATCGGTAAAAACCTCGGCAAACCTTGCCAACAGGTGATCCAGGAACATCTTCCGTCGCCGCCTGTAGGTCTCGCCGTCTTCCAATATCGTTTGCAGATAATCCAGGTATGTCTTGCTGCTCTGGCAGATCGTAAACCCAAACGATCCCGCCAGCGCGGTATTCAACCGCGAAAAGTTACCGGTGTCCTGACCCAGGAACAGTACCAGCGCCGCTTGCTGACCCGCCGATACCGCATCGGGGAAATCGCCCTGGCTCATCAACATAAAAGCATATCCCGGCGGCGCGATCACATACCGCCAACGCCCCGTTTCGGTCACGACGAAGGTGGATACTACTGGTGATGGCGTGGCATACGTCAGATCGATCGCCAGCTGCTCGACCGCATTGTCCCGCTCCACCTGCGAACCAAACGAATAGGGCGTCAACCCCGACAGTTGCGCACAACACACCGACGCCTCCTGGCTCAATGCCTCCCAATCCGCCGCAGCCAGCGGAAAAACCAACACCGTCCCCGGCTCGGGGCTGCCATTTGCCGCAGCCGCACCAACCGCCGCCGCGCCCCCCGAAACACCTGCCGCACTACCTCCCGCAACTCCCGGGAACCGCAACAACGCATCCAGGTCCGCCACCGACGACACATCCCCGATAAAATACGAATGATTATGCGACGCATCCGCAGAGGCGCCCAGCGCAAACAGATCGCGAACGTGACTCAGCTGCGCGAGGTAATCCGCCAGCAGCTGATCGAAGAACAACAAATATCCCTTGAACTGCCGCGCCTGCGCCAGCCGCTCCGCCGTCACCGCACCCGGCAAAGAACCCGGACCGATCCCATACACCTGCGGAAAATCGTTCTGTATCGAATAATAATTCCCCAGGTCGCTCCGACGGTCACCCGTAGGTAGCGCCGCATCCAAATAAGGCGAGTCCGCCGGATAGATGACCTTCCCCGACTGCGAAAGATTCAGCTCCAGCAGCTGATCATACGAAGACAGGTCCACCGACAGCGGCTGCCCGTTCTGATAAAAGGTGAAACCCCCGCAGGGGATCGATAGCACCGGCACCGTATGCTTCGGTAATGCCAGCACCCACTCATTCGTCGGTAAAGGGATCGGCGCGCCGCCCCCGTCCGGACAGGTCCGCAGCTGCAACCGCCGGACACGCAGGACGCCCGGCACCGATAGGATCACGCGGTACACATCCGACACATGCACCTCCGTCGGCAGGACGATCCGCTCCAGTTCGGTCACGTCGAGGAACCCATGACTGGCCCCTCCGGGATACGGCCTCCCCGCGAAGATCGTTTCGATCGGTACCTGCCGGGCAAGCAACTGCTGCAGGGTATAATAGGTCGGCGCGGGAGAAAAAAATGCCGACAGCGAGGTGATCAACGCCTGGTAACAAGCGCCCGGGTTGGTGCCCGCCACCAGCTCGATATCGGCGCAAACGCCAACATGCATGTCGCACAAAAAATAAACGCTGTAGAAATCCTCGCAGAGATTGCGGTGCGCCATCACCGCCTGCCGGATCCGACAAAGCACGGTCTCCTGGTAAGCCTCGAATTCCGTCACCGTGGCGAAATCATCCGGGTCCTTTTCCAGCTGTATAATGACTTCATAAAACCCATTGATCCCCAATGGCGCATTCTTGTCGACCTTCACCCAGGCATTCCGCACCCCCTCGATATCGAGCAGCAGCTTGCGCCAATCCAGGATGGTCAGCGGGTTACAGGCCAACAGCTGCCCCGCGGTAAAGAAATCGGGATCGGCGCCGGTTTGCGAAGGGTCCCGCGCCAACAGGTCATTCAATGGCAGATGCGTCCGGTAGCCCAGGTCCAGCAAGCCGTAGATCAGGGCTTCCAATGTCGTGATGCCGGGGTCGTGTACGTTGTAGTCCGTCCAAAGATCTCCCGTCACGGTCCCGAGATACGAGATGGCCGACGACCGCAGCGTCGTAAAGTTGAGCCACGCGGGGACGCCCTCGTTCACCTGGGCCGTGATATCGAATATACTACCTGCCATGTTTATCCGCGATAATTACTTTTTTGATCGGTTTTGCACAGAGATCGACCACCGGTATCGGCAGATTTGCGCAATCCGGTTTCGGCGGTTTGCCCGGTGCGGGCGGAGGATCGTCTACTTTCACCGTGACCTCCCCCGCTATCAGGATCGATCTGGGCGTGAGCGGTTCCAATACATCCATCGGCGTCCCCGGCATCGGGAACCCTTCGTGCGTCATTTCCAGATCGAGTAGATAGTCGACATAATACAGGCTTTCCAGGAATCGGATCACGTCCGACCGGTACAGCGGCTGCCCGAATTCGAAACGATCCATTTCCGCCGTCAGCCACGGCGCGAGCCACCGCGTCAGGTCCTTACCGGCCTGTTGCTTAAAGAATTCTTCGTCCATCCCCTTCACCAGCACCAGCTCCAAACAAAATTCAACACGTTCATACCGCGGGTTGACGACGAACAATTGCACGAAGGGACTGATCACTCCGAGCAACATCGTCCGTATATCTTCCAGCATGGCCAGCGGTACCCGGGGTTCCAACGAGTCCGCGGCATCCAGCTGCGCGACATCTGGCAATACCGCCACGATCACATTTCCCGGCGCCATCGGGAAGTCGTACAAATATTGATGCGCGTTCAGAAAAAAACTATGGTTGATACACTTCGCCCGCCATACCTGCGGAAAATTCTCCAAAACCAGCCGCTCATAATCCCATTTCTGGATGCCCCGTCCCTTATGTCGCAGCAATTCGCTGATCCGCACAAAAAGCGCAGGGCCCGATACCTCCGGCGCCTTTCCGCCAAAAGAAGGGAATGGCTGCTGCACCTGGGTCACCGTCGCATCCGGCGTATTCAGCTTGGACAGCGAACCCGCTGTCAGAGGTGTGTTCAATCGTCCCAGGTCATTGGCCGCCGTAGCCGTTACAGGATCACCGGGGTTCGGTACGAAGCCGGCCTCCACCGCCTGCGTGAACAGCGCAAACGTCTCGCTCACGCCGGGGGTATGGCTTGGTACGGACGCCCGCAGCCACGACAAGCCCGCCGGCATTATAGTATTCACGGTACCAATGTCTTTCGGGATCGACAGTTCGACGATCCCGCTCCTGGTCAGGTTTTCGGTCGAATCCTCTACTACCTGGAAGTCGGGCGATAATGGCGCCCACTGGTTATTGGTGAGGTATTCCCAAAAAACCCGGTCCGGCGCATCTTCCGAATCCGCCGTTGCCTCAGCCAACTCGAAAAGGATATTCAGGTTATCTCCCGGCGAAAGGTTCTCCACACCGAGAAATAAAAGCCCCTCCGCGCAATACAGCGGAAACAAGCCCGGTTGCGCCGAAAGGTCCATCACTTCAAAGGTGCCGTCGAACGGATGCAGATGGATCAACCCTATGTCGTTGATCGTCGCTTTCGCCGAATAATTGATTGCCATGTTCTGGATGATGGGCGTCCACGGTTCTTTCGGGATCACGGCCGCGGGTTTTGCCTTCGGCGCTAATGCCGCAAATCCCGCCGTGACCTTGGCAGAAAGCTCCCCGGCATTCGGTATCAGACCCGGCGGTAGCAGGGGCGGGGGCGGAGGATTCAGACTCGTATTATTGGCCAGCGCAAGCCGGATATTGTCGGCATTGGCTCCCGGAATTAGCGCTGGCGAGATACCCGAGGCCTCGGCTTCGATGATCCCCGTCTCGGCAACGATCTGGGCCGTCACACCGACCAGGTCCGAATAGTTTTGGTAAAGCAAGGTCGTATCCACCACATAGTACCCTGCCGTCGGATCGTAATATACTGCGCCGTTCACGGTATTGCCGTCCGGTAACTTGCCGAAGGCGATCATTTGTCTCGCCAGCACATACGAATAATCCTTGTGCAAGAAATCCTGGTTCTCCAGCGTAATACGAAGGAATCCCTGTCTCGTATCGGCGTTGTATTTCGCCAGCGCCCCGGACAATGTCGAAAATGAGGGTGTCACCGGGAAATCCGCCGGCTCAATAAAAAACGAGTAAGCATAATCGCCGTCGATCGTGCATGCCGTCGGCAAAGCATCGGTTTCGATATCGAACAGTTTCCGGTTGTAATCCGTGCCCCCCGACGACAGGGCGACGGTATCCGTCGTATAGCCAGAATGCGGCAGCCCCCCTCCGAAATTCTCCTTGAGCCATTTCCCATCCCGCAATAGCGCAAGGTTCACCTGGAAATCCTTCTCCTGGATCCCATAGTCGGCCGAGGATACCCAACGATAACCGACATAGTAATCGGGGAAATTGACCGGCTTGTCTTTCCAGTTGATGCCGATCCAGATACCCGTCCAGGCCTTCGTGAAGATCTCCTCGCTGCCGATATAGAAGTTGGGCCCGACCAGGTTGGGTTTGGGGGGCGCATAAGGATCGTTGAGGATCAGGATATCGAAGTCGATGATCACCGGACGCGTTCCGAACGGATATACCGGCGAGTTGACATCCATCACGCTTTGGTCGTTCTGGACGATGAAGTTCTTCATCCCGCACACGTCCGTCACGATACACGTCTCCACCGAGCCGTCGGAACTATCGGCATTGACCTGCACATGCTTGAAGAAGGTATAGGCCGAGACCGACAGGTTATTGGTGGCCGCCACAGGTTCGAGGCAACAATCGGGCGCCGTCTCCGGCGATACATACGGGATCTTGATGGCGTCGTCCAGCAAGACCATCACCAACGGGTCCGTCGTCTGGTAATCCACCCCGAATACCGTTTGATCATAAGGGGTCACCGCGGGCTGATCCGCATCCAGCACCGCCGTCAGTACCAGCCCGAATTCCGCGCTCCCCGGCGCTATCGGTGTCAGCTTGACGACCGGGGGTTGGGCCGGAACCACCCAGCCTTTGGCGCCACTGAACTGCAACCTGAACAGTGTCCGAAGAAGGAAGAACGCCTCCAGTTCCGCTTGCTCTACGCCGGTAAAAAGGGTTGCATCCACACTCGCCGAATACAATTTCTCCTTATGACCGCCATAACAATCCGGCACCGTTTCGGTCAAATAGATCTCCGTCAGTTTCTTCCCCAGCTGCGGGTCCAAACCCTGCCCAAGCGCCGCCGCCACATTGTCCTGCGTAAAATAAAAATAGCTTTTGTTCAATATCGATTGCAGTGGCGCCAGCAGGTCGGCCATGTCCAGTTCGCCCGGTAACGATCCCGTACACACACCGTCGATATATTGACAGGCCAACGTGATCGTGATGGTCCGCACTCCCTCGGCCAGCGCGAGTACGGGCGAATGCAGAATGAGACCCAGCCTCGCCATAGGGTAGGGGATAGGGCCCGGGTCTCCCGTCGGGATATATTTGCTGAGCCGCGATCCCAACGTGGACCAGCTGGCCGTCGAAGGATCGGCAAACGGCTTAACGAGCCCATCCGCCATCAGCGCGTTCGGCGCCATATAGACGCCCTCGGTATAATACTTGTCGTAGTGGTACAGGTTGTTGAAGAACAAGGTGCGCGTGTCCGTTATCTTCGCCTGCGTGACCACCAGCGACTCCTCCAGTCCGAAAAGGATGTCGGCCTTGTTGTTGTCCTTGCCATCCTTTACCAGCAATCCCTTGTCCAGCAGGTATTGGCTGAACTGCTGCTGGATGGTGAATACCAGGTGCGTCTTGTCCGGTACGGCCGGAGCAGGCTTCAACTGCAACACCTGCGTATAGAAATATTGAAGATGGTATTTCGTGAAATAATTGAGGTCTTTCTGCAACTGCCTGAAAAGCGTGATAAACGAGAACAGCAAGGCCAGATGCGGAGGCGTATCGGCGGCGCCACCCATCGTCAGCAGCGTCTGCAATTCGTCATTCACGTCATCGGCCGCTCCCGATGACACCTGCCCGATGACACCCGTAAAAAATGGGAGCGCCGCCTGTATCGAGCCCCACAACGCGAGCAGCTGGCTCCGGATGCCCCCGATGCTGCACAGGAAACCCGGCTCATACGCATAGAGATCCGCCTGCCCCAGCCCCCAGGCATCCACCGCCAGGAAACCGGAGAAGTCGATCCTCCGTGTGCCATAGCAATGTGCGGCTGTATTGGCGACGCTGATGAACGACAACAGCGGCTGTTGCAGGTTTTCCCTGATCTGTTTGTTCAACTTCGTCTCCAGGTCGACCCCGGTTCCCTTCAAACACAGTGCCCATCGCTGCAGCGGCAATAGGAAGGAGTAGTGGCTGTAAAAGATCAGCAGCTGCAGACCCTGCGCCGTCGTATTGCGCTCCTGCATCCGCGCATAACCAGCCAGCTTCTCCTCGTGTACGGCCAGCGGATACGCCGCCATGCGGCTCAGCGCGAACGGCAGGCTGTTCTCGAAGAAAGGCTTCCAATCTGCGACCGACAGGTCGGGATTATAATAGTTGATCTGTCCCGCCAGCTGCGTGAAATAATTCAGGAGATCGGCCGTCTTCCGGCCGTCGACAGGGACGTTCTCCGGCAACAGGGCCGGCAGCGACCTGTTCGCCTGCGAGACCCCGGTATCATGGAGGAAAGGATGATCTAAATGCTGGCAATCGTACATGTCTCCGGGTTATTTAGATAGGCTGCAACGCTTCCGTGAGATAATAGTCGTACACATAATTCAACCTCGAATTGGTCGATCTGACATCATAGGTGACCGTGATCCGGAACCTCCCCGCCCACAGCTCCGTCGAGTCGATAGCCGTGACATCCACGCCGACCACCTGTATACGCGGTTCATAGAAAAGGATCGCATTGCCGACCCTGTCCTTCAGATAGCCGATCAGGCTGGCATTCAGCGGCTCGAACAGGTAAGGTCGCAGCGCACAGCCGTAATCCGGCTGCATGACCCTTTCCCCCAGTTCGGTGGACAACAGGATGTGCAGGCTCTGTTCGATATCCGTGACATCGCTGGCCATCTCTACCGTTCCGCTGCCCCGGTCGAAGGCGGGAGGAAAGGCCCATCCCCTTCCCATGAATCCCGGTATATTGTTCGTTGTGTTCATAGCTAACCTCCTATGATTACGGTCGGCAGTCCCGACACGATGACGCCCCCGTGCCCCGTCATATCCCCCTGCCGCAGGGCGGGTCGGCCCCCGATCAGGACGCTGGTGGACCCCATGACGCCCACGTCCGGCCCCCCTACGCAAACCATCAGGTCCCCGACCACGGCGGCCGGCATCCCGCCCATCAATACGTTTACCGCACCCGGCCCGACGATAGGGCCCCCGACATGCGGGACCACGCCGCTCACCAGTGGGCAGGTATGCATATCCGTTATTCTTGCGGCGAAAGGCATCGGTCCGTTTTTTTAATTAGTTTATAGTTACCAGGTTGCCGCTGATGGTCGCTACGCCCTGCGCCGACAGCGATACCGAGGCCCCGCTTACACTCACCGTACCGGTCCCCGACATCGTCACCGAAGGCGCCGAAAGGCTCAACGCCGTCCCGGCGGACAGGCTGAGTTTCGCCCCGGCCTGCACCGTAATATTCAAATTGGACTTCATGGTGATCCCCGATGACGCCATGGTCACCTGGTTCTTCTGCTGGTCCGTGATCTCTATCTTCGACGACCTTTCATCCAATACGATCGAGTTGCCTGCCGGCGTATCGATACTGATCTTCTTTTTGCCGTCATCGAAAAGCACGTGCATGCCGCTGCGCGTCGTAAACCCTTTTTTGTCGTTCGACTGTATCGTTGGCAATGGCGCGGGTTTGGCGCTGCTGTTCAGCATCCCCAGGACGACGGCCTCCCGCGGGTCGTCATTGATAAAGCCGACGATGACTTCATCGTTCACCTCGGGCCGGAAATAAGCCCCCCGCTTGCTCCCTGCATCCAATGATGCGACCCGCATCCACGTGCCGTTGCCGGCATTGTCGATCATCGGCAGCTTGACCAGGATACGGTCCTGCCCATCGGGGTCCCCTTCCAGTTTTACCGTTACCCCTATCTGCAAGCCGCGGATACCGCCGACCAACCCGGCCGCCTCCCGATCGTTGAGATCGCTATAGACCTCGCTGTATCGCCGCGTGTCAAGGCCAAACTGGATATGCGTGTCCCACATCCCCTGGCCAATTTCCTGGCGGACCGCCGTGATCAGCACATTCCCCGAGAACCGCGCCCCCACGCCGCTGATCTTGACCAGGTCGCCCGGACCAGCTCCTGCAAAACCCGTGCACTTGGCCCTCCCACGGATCTTGGCGATACGGCTGCGCAACATCTGTCCGTCTGCCCAGTCCTGCAGCTCCTGCTCCAATAAATACCCGCTATGATGTAATTCAAAGTGATCCAGGTTGATCGCCTGTGCTAAGGTAGAAGACGCGATATTGCCGGATTCCACCCAGCCTGGCACTCCTTCGGAGTCGGCCTTGAACACCGTCTGGTCATGATAATCCCAGGACTTCGCTTCCACATTTTGCAACTGCGTCCGCGCATCCAGCTCCGCTTCGAATTCGAGTATGGAGGACCCGAAATGTACTTCCACGACCGCCGGCCCCGTCGTCACCGGCCGCCGGATATGTAGCACCCCGTCCACCACATTCACGAGCATCGCGTTGGCTTCGGCGCGCAGCAACAGGAAATCCCAATCGGTGAGGTGATGCTGTACAAGCTCTTTATGCGACAGCTTCGTTGCCTGCGCGTCGCTGCTAAGATGCGCGTAAGGCTTTACCAGGTTGTCGAAGAGATCGCTGTCCTTCAGCTTCTCCCAATACCGGCTTCGCCGGCCCACGGTCATCCGGATCGCTTCATCCCGGCATTCCACGACCAGGTCGCCTTTGCCGCTTTCCTTCACTACCACCTTGTGGCGGATGATCATCCCCTTGAAGGCCGTCGCATTCTGACCGTCCCTGCCGATATTCACCTGGATGAGATTGCCCGGCGCAAAATCAGCCTGGTCGCTCAGCGGGAACGTGGATTGCGATGGATCGCCGTCCTTGAAGGTCAACAGCGCGGACGGAATACGGTTGAATTCCCGCGTGATGACCAGGCTCTGCAGCTCATACACCGGGTTGACGGCATTCCCATTCACGAGAATGGCATAGCTCACCGTGTTATAGGTCGATGCATTGGGTATGAATAATTCCGACATAGGGTTCACCTTTTAGGCAATGGAGGAAAATTCAGTTTTTGTCCGGGCGTCAGCCGCCGCACCGTAGTGAGGTTATTGAAACGGCCGATCATCAGGAAATACCCCGGATCGGTATAGACCGTGTTCGATAACCAGTCCAGCCGGTCCCCCTGCAGCACCACCCGCTGATGCGTCAGGTCGGGGGAAGACATATTGGTGATGGCCGCGCGCGCCGCATCCGATTCCGTTTTCGTGAACGTGGCGCTGATCTTTACCCGCAGCGGGCTTCCGTCCGGTTTGAACAACGTATGGTTAACATCCACGCTCGACAGTACGCAGGGGAACTTGATCTCCGTCCCCCAATACAGGATGAGGTAGTTTGGCTTGTGCGTCTTCCCGTCGAATTTGTAGGCGCAGTCCAGGAAGGCCTTCAGCTCGTCATGCACCGATTTGGTACCGGGGGGACGCGCATATCCCTGCACCACCCTCGTGCCGTCCAACAAGAAATCCAGCTTCAGCGTCTCCGGCTGGCTACCCTTATACCCCGCATCGGTCCCCGGCTGACCAGATGCGACCCGCGTATCCAAGTTGACCTGGTAATTCCTGGTAAAGGATTCCGGGTTGATCGGCACCGTGAAATCCAGCGCGGAATTCTTCTGCTTGAAATCCTTGTCCAGGTAACAATGGATGATCAGCTTGGATACGCTTCCGCTATTGGGGATGGTGCTGTTATCGCTCATGTTTGTCTTTTAAGATGTCCATCACCCGCTCGAGACAGGCTTTGATGATCTCTTCCTTCTGCGAGCCGTTGCTATCCGTCCCATGACCGGCCGCAACCTTGCCCCCTTCGGCGGCAGTGCCGCCCTGTGACAGGATGACGGCCTTGATGACCAGTTCTCGTATCTCGATGGGCATAATGGATCTTATGGATTATCGAAAGTCAATTCGTTATAGTTCAGTTCGAGCGTCTCTATCAATACTTCTCCCTGCATGGCATTCAGCTCCCCGATCTTCCAGCTCAACGGCCACACGTTCGTAGCCGTCCACGTCAGCAGCGGATCGCCCGTTTCGTTCAGCAGTTCGATCAGCACAGTCGGCATCGGGGTGATCGTGTCGCTGCTGAAGCAATCGATCAGGTATTGTGTCAGCGAGGATTGGCTCTTGCTCAGGATCCCCCGCTTCAACACCAGCGGCGACCGGGTCTTCCGCGTCGGTAATTTATGCACGAACTGGTTCACGCCACCCTCGTTGACAGTCTCCGTTTCGATGGTTTGGTCCAAACCCGTGACGGACTGGAACCCGATGTCCATCGAGGAGTCGGGCGACAGGTTGAAAAACACCAGGAAATAGAAATTCACGTTCGGATAATAACCGTCGGCCATATGCTGCGTTTATCGATCGTTTCATAGTTGGATCGTAAGCCCTTCATGTACCAGCTCCATCGATTCGATCGCGACTTCATTGGCGTCGGCTTTCAGGTCGGTACACTGCACCTTGGTGGGCCAGGCGTTCGCCACCACCCACGTGATCACCGCGTTGTGCTGCTCGTCCAGCAGCTTGATCGTGATATCGCGCCGGTACTTGGCGGCGACCTCCTGGAACATCACGGTATTGGACCACAACAGGAACATCTCATAGTCTCCCTTGAACGTGCCCCGCTTGCAGGAGATATTGGTCCATTTTTGCATCCCCGGCTGGTTCTTTTTCCAGAACTGCACGTCGCTGCCCTCCCGGTATTGGATCGCTTCGGTCTCGAAATCCAATCCGCTTACTTCCGTGAACCCGATACGGTTGCCCCCCCAGTCTACTTCGAAATGGAATTTTGGAAGGGGATAGGTCTTTGTTGGATCGGTAGCCATATTTTTTCATTTTTTAAGATGATGGTGATGATCAGCTGCAACGTACCGACGGATCGGCTTCCTTCAACGCCGTCTGGAGGCTTTGCATGCCCGCCGCCAGCGAGAGTTGACGCTTCGTCAGTTTCTGTTTCAGCTCGGTCAGTTCCTGCATTTTCTTTTTATCTCTTTTGTACAACCGGTCGATCAGGTGGTAATACTCGGTATTGCACAACGGGAAGGGCAGCGTCGGGAAAAGACATTCCTCCTGCGAACAGGGCCTCTCCGGCTCGTCCCCTTCGGGATAGTCGATCTCGATGGGCTCGCACGGCACGCCGCAATGAAGGTATTCCTGCCAATCGACGATCAGCCGCTTGAACCCGCAGTTGTCGCAGATCTCCCAGTGCAGCTGTTCCGCCAGCGCCAGCGCAGCCATCACCATCTTGATCAGGTTATCCCGGGTATTCACCAGCGCCGTGAGCGCAGTCCCGTAGTCCGACAACGCCTTCCCGATCCCCTGCGTGGCGGAAATGGCCGAACAATTCAGACACTTGATGCAATTCATGATACAGTCGTACTTCACGACAAGACAGTCCACTTCGATATAGAACTCCCTGATCATGCAATACAGGATCTTGATGGCCTTTACCGTGAATTCGGTATTGATACAGATATTCACTACCTGCGCTTCGATGATCTCCAGCTGGTGACAGATCTTTCTGGCCAGCTCGTTGGCATTGTACAGCTCGTCGAACCAGGTCTTCAGCCTCGTGACGCGCATCGTGACATGGTCCAGGTATTTCTGCACATGCTGCAGCTCCCTGGTTACATGGTTGTACTCCCAGGTCGTATGCTTCAGCTCGTCAGACCAGGTGTTGTAACAACAGTCGGACCCCGGCGGGTTGCAGGGGTTGGGCTTGGGACGATCGCAACAGTCGCAGAAGAACTGCTCGTCCCATTTTTTATGGCCACAGTGTTCATAAATAGCAAACATATAGAAAGGTTTTTTTGATCAGGAAATGACGGGTTGCTCTTTTTCTTTGCCAGCTTCGCAATAGGTATTCTTCACGTCCGAACAGATCTCGCAGATCTCGCATTCGCATTCATGCAGACGCGGGTTATGCGGTTCGCGGCCTTCACGCGGTCCGCAACAATGACAGTCCGGTTTGCATAGGAATTCCAGCGTCGCATAGTCGGCGTCGCAGTCGGCGGTCGCCGTGAATTTGGTGATCCCCGAGACCGTTGCATCGTGTACGGCGGTGACCAGGTCCGTCTGCGCGGTGGTGACATCCGCGGCCCTCGCCTTGACGGTCGCCTGCACCGCAGTGATGAATGCCTTCCCCGCATCCGATAGATTGGCTTGCAGCTGCGTCAGCGAGGCGATATTAGAAAAGGTCTGTATCCCCACGATATCGGCCGCCGCTTTGACGAGGTAGTCCACGTCGAAGACGAGCACCTTCTTGGGCACCATGATCAGCTCGTGATAGATCTTGTCCGCGTCCTTGCACGGCTCGGGCCGCTCGATAGGTGGCGTGTTCGGATCGGGTTTGCAGTTGTCCATCGTCTTGCCCGTCAGCAGCGTCCATTGGCTGGCATTGCACTGGTCGTTCTTGTAGTTGTCCAGGTTGGAAGCCTGGTCGCGCAACGCCGATACCTTTGTCTTCACGTCCTTCAGCGCGGTGAGGATGCCCTTCAACTGGTTGTACAGCGTGGTGCTCTCGGTGTTATAGGCCGCGACATTGGTCTTGAAGGTGTCATTGCTGGCCTGCAATCGCGTGTCGACGGTAATGTCAATGTCGCGCCAGATCCGGTAATTTTTTTCGGTCCACATGAACAGCTTCTTCTTTTCTTCGAACAGCCTTGCCTTGCGCTCGAAGTCCTTCGCGCCGGCTTCACGGGTCCCCTTCGCCGTTTCCAGGGCCTGGCAATATACCTGCCGCAGCGTCTCGATGCTCTTCAGCGTGGCGGAGTCTTTCTCTTCGCATTTGCAGGGCTCCGGTTTTCTCGGCGGTTCCTGCGGACGATATGAGCTGGATGACATACTATTTTATTTTATTGGTTGAAAGATCTAAGTTTAGGACTGGCTCAGCATTTTCTGGATGAACTGGAGGATGATGAACTCGGCCGGTCGCACGGCGGCCATGCCGATCTGTACGATCATCCGTCCTTCCCATACATCGAGTTCCGTCATCGTCTGCCCGAGACCGATATACACGTAGTAGGCTTCCTTGGTGGTGGCGCCCATCAGCGCCCCGGCCTTCCACTGCTCGGTCAGATAATTCGAGATCATCGCCTTCACCCGTACCCAGGTATTCATGTCGTTGGGCTCGAAGACGAACTGCCCGCACGCGTTCTTCACCGATTGCTCGACCATGGTAAAGAACCTCCGGACCGGCACATACCTCCACTCGTTGTCGTTCCCCGCAAGCGTCCTCGCTCCCCAGATGATGGCGGAGCCCCTCCCCGGGAAATACCGGATCGCATTGACCGAATACCCGCCTATCGGGTCCACGTTGAGGTTGTCCTGGTCGCTGTTGGCGATCCGCACTTCCAGGTCGATGGCATTCTGGATATTGACATTGGCGGGCGCCTTCCACACGCCGCGGGCATCGTCCACCTGCGCATAAACGCCAACCACGGCCCCTGATGCCGGCAACAGCATCAGCAGGTTATTCCCCAGCGCGTCCTTGGCCATATTGTACAGCTGGTTCTTTGGCGCCTTCAGCGCCGCCATGTTGGTGAAGCCGCTCACTCCATTGATGACCACTTTCGTTTCGTCATACGCGAAGGCGATATCCGTCAGGAGACGCGGGAAATAGACCGCGCTGTACTTCACCGTTTCCACATCCCCCGATATTCCCCCGCTGAACCCGTTCTGGTTGCGCAGTTTCTGCACGTCCGTATTCCAGCCCAGCGTCGAGTTGTCGACCTGGTTGTGGTTGGCGGCTATCTTCGCGCGGTACAGGTCCATGACGGTAAACCGGTTTTGCAGTTTTACGCACTGCGCGATGGCCGCATTGTGCAGGCTGTAATAGTCCGTATAGGTATCCATCCCAGGCGAGTCGGGGAAGACGATCAGCGTGATGTCTTCGATGTTCTGGATAGCATTCAGGCCGTTGGTAAGGTCGGAGCCATTGATGATCCCGGCGCTCCCATCGGTGGGATAATGCCCGACGGATACGATATAACACTGCCCCCCGCCGTTATTGTAGAACATTTGCAGCTGGTAGAACAGCAGGAACTTCGATTGCTTCGTATTGTCCACCGCCGCCAGCGCCGTCGTGTTCCCCGAACTGTCCGTCGAAAAACTCACGCTCAAACCCGGATCCGCATAGGCGGAACCAAAGTATTGCTGGTACTCCATGATGCTGTCGATCATCGTCGGCTTGAGGAGCAGATCGTCCTGCACATACTCGGTGGCTGTTTCGGTGTAGCCGATAAAGGCCGGGATGGCCGTAGGCACCGATACGATCGAAGGAGGCAGATTGGGTATCTCCTGGATATAGACGCCTGGGATTGTTGGCTCTTTCATATTTGATGCTTTTTTAAAAGATCTGTTTTATGAATGGGATATATTTCAGTTGATCGGGAACAAGGTCGATTCCGGTACGGGGATATTGGAGAACACCTGCCGGATGGCCGTTTCCGGCACCGTTTCCGATTCCGGGTTGGGCAGGTAATGATAGCTGTTGTCATTCGGGTTGTGGAAATAGGTCGGCCGGTACGTGATGTTCCGCGGCGCCTTCGTGATCAGCTCGCCGGCGACCAGATCGAGAAAGAATCCGATATCCGGCGTGGGCGTCTTCAGCGTGCCGCCTTCATCGTTCCGATATCGCCAGAAGGTGAAACGGCTCTTCAGCCAGATCTCGAACACGGGGTGAAGGACAACGGTCCCGTCCCCTTTGATCCGGGTGATCAGCAGGCCTGCCCCATCGAGGAGGTTGTAGTCGGTATTGCTGACCGTCGTCTGCACTTGCACCCATCCCCAATCGTCGCTCGGCATTGCATTTGATTCCCGTAAATAGAAGACCAGCGGCACCTGCCGGCTATAGCCGTTGTCACCCGTGACCGATAGCGTATACAGGATTCCGGCACTTACTCCCGCTTGCAAACCCTTCAGTACCGGCGGCGCCTTTAGCAGGTTGCTATAGTCCAGCACGACCTGCCCCAATGGCGTCGGGTTGCTGATGGTCCGCGTGTCGATCGTTGTCCCGCCGCTGTCTTTGAGCACAAAGCTCGCCTGCCGCACGTCGTCGCTTGCCAGGAATCTATAGAAGAAGCGCGGGAATACGACCAGTCGGTCCTGCTCTCCGCTGAACGCAACGCCGGTCACCGGCAGCCATTGGTCGGAATTGCCGTAATAATAATAGGCGCGCACGTCCCCGGGACCAAAGCTGGCCAGCTCCCCCTGTTCATACGCATATCCCGCCTGCTGCCCCTGCAGAACAGTGGACAACGATGGGAATACTTTTGGAGTGAACACCCGCTCATTGCTGAAATAACGTGCTGCCACCACGGGCGGGCTCATACGCGCATGGGTCACCTGGTCGATGAAATTCCGCGTCTCCGCGATACTGATCACCATATTCAGATCACCCGGCAGGGCTACGACCGGCGAGTAAACGACCGATCCATCGCTTTGCGTCGAAGCATTCACCTCCGCGGCCACCTGGAATCCGCTGTAGCTGTTCAGCAAAACCAGGTGGTTGTTCCGGAAAAGCGCTTGCTGCTCCGGGTCGAGATAGAATACGAGGTCCTCGTTTAACGCGCTCACATCCGTCGAAAACCGGTCGGCCAGGAACTGCAACCGGTCGGCCTGCGCCGCCAGCCCGAATATGGAATTACCCTGCGGATCGGTCAGGTAGTATTCGTGAAGCAGCTTCACCTCGAATAATATTTTGTACAGCGTCCTCATGATGTCGTAACCGGAAAGAGCACGGTCCCCGTATCTATTTCCACTATCGGCGGTACGTCACGCACTTTCTTCCGCTCCGTAATGGCCACCAGCCTGAGCTTGTACATGACGAATGGGATCTGCCTCCCGCCCAGCGATCCCCAAAGGTGATTCAGTTGCTCGAAGGTCAACGTATACAGCTCCATCGTAAACCGCAGGTCCAGCAAGTCCGTGTCGGTGCTCATACTACCCGATGTACTGCTGCCGAAAGAAAAAGTATTCTTCGACTGAAGGAACTGGACCACATACGAAATGCGCTTCAGCGCGAAGATGTATTTGTCGGCCCAGTAGTTGCTGGTGAACAGCACATACAGGTTCAGATAAACTGGAGGGTTCTCATATATTATCCTGGACGGCGGATTCCGCTTGGCGGCAGGCTGGTTCTTCAACGTGCTTTCCTCTTCGACATTCACAACGGAGATCACGATGTTGTTGGACAGGTTGTCGCCGTTCGGCGTTTCGAGGAATCCGATATTATCGACAACAACCGTTGCCGAAGCATCTTTGAAAGAAAGATAGTTCTGCAGCTCCTGCTGGAGCAAAGAAATAGCGATGTCAATCATTGGTAGCGATTGAGCGGTGATCGGTTTTGGGCACACGGGTACAGTCTCAGGTGACCTTAATCAGGGCAAGAGTGTGGATAGGGTCGGAAAGTAAATGAGTACTGATCTGTCAGGTGGATCGAAGTGTTGAGGTGGGATGCGGATGGCAGGTAATGATGCGAAGGTTGGATATTTATTTTAGAAAAACAATAGTAAAATTCAAAAAGTAGGCAGGTAGAAATACGCAATTTTCTTGCAGACTGCATAGAACATACCACGAAGCGGGTATAGGTTTCGTTACCGGTGTGTAATGTTACTCGCCGTAATACGCATGTCGGCGTGAGGGATCGATGGCCTACTCGCTCCGAAGGCTTTTCACCGGGTTTGCAGTGGCGGCGCGTAACGTCTGCCAGCAGACGGTGAACAATGCCATAAGCGCCACTGCCGAACCCGTCACCGCGAAGACCCACCACGGGATGTCCGTTCGATACGCGAAGTCAGCCAGCCATCGATGCATGGCCCACCAGCCCAGCGGCGCGCCGATAAAGAATGCCAGTCCGACGAGCGCCATGAAATTTTTCGAGAGCAGTCCGAACAGCGAACCCACGCTTGCCCCCAGCACCTTGCGGATGCCGATCTCGCGTACCCGCTGCTCCGCCGTGAATAGAGACAGGCCCAGCAGACCCAGACAGGAGATCACGATAGCGAGCGCAGCGAAAACCACGGACAGCCGCGCCGTGACTTCCTCGCTCCGGTACAGCCGGCCGTATTCCAGATCGGAGAATTGATAGGTGAATGGGAATGCGGGATTCAGTCGTTTGCACAGTTGCTGCAGGGCCCCTATGGCGGTCTGCGTTTGGCCCGCCTGCGTCCGGACGAGGATGTGCGAGTACCGGTCATTACGCCCGGGTTCGAGGACTAACGGCATGATCTTATCATGCAGGCTTTGGAAATGGAAGTCGTGCACCACGCCGATGATATGCGCCCTGAACTTGCCGCTGTATATCGGCTTCCCGATCGGATCTTTGTAACCCATTAGGGCTACCGCCGTCTCATTGACGATGACGCCCGAGCTGTCGGTGGGATAGGCGGCCAGGTCGAAGTCCCTGCCCGCTATGAGCCCTATCTTCATAGTTTGCAGAAAGCCGGGTCCCACGGCTTCATGGATAAAGCGGTCGTGCTCGTTGGGATCCTTCCCATCCCAGCTCAGCGAAAGGATGCCGTCGTTCATCACGGTAGGGCTACTCGACAACATGCTGATGTCCTTCACGCCGGGCAGGCCGGCGGCTTCAGCGCGGAACACGTCTGACTTACGGGTGAGCTCGCCTTCGATGGGAATATAGAGGAGGTTCTGCCGGTCGTAGCCGAGCCGCGCATTCTTCATAAAGTCAATTTGCCGGGAGATCAGGATGGTGGATAGGATGAGGACGATGGACAGCACGAATTGGAAGACGACCAGTCCCTGGCGGAATACCGCGTCGCGCTGCGTCCCCGATGGCATGGTGGATTTGAGGACGCGGATGGGATTGAAGCCGGATAAATAAAACGCCGGATAACTGCCACTCACCACGCCCGTCAACAAGGTGATGCCGGCGATGCTTATCCATAGGTCTGGCCGGTCGAAGGGCATGATTATCGATTTGCCGGTGAGGGTATTGAACACCGGCAACAGCCCACCCGCCAGCGCCATCGCGATGCCCGCGGCCAGCACGGCCATCAGTACCGCTTCTACAAGGAACTGGCGGATGAGCCGGCTCCGGATTGCGCCCATGACCTTGCGCACCCCGATCTCCCTGGCCCGTCGCATGGATCGCGCGGTCGTCAGGTTCATGAAGTTGATGCAGGCGATGACGAGGATGAACAGCGCAACGAGACTGAACAGCCGGACATAGGCGATCCGGCCATCGGTGGGAACGCCGTCGCGGAATTCATTGCGCAGATAGTAGTCGCTGAAACGCTGTAGCCCCAGCTCGATGCGGATATCCTTCACCTCGGTATTGAATCGATCCGTAAAATGCGTGATCTTCTTTTCGACTACCGCCACATTGGCGCCCGGTTTCAATAGGATGCAGGTGCGCGGGTCTACGGCTCCCCAATCTTTGGCCCATCCGTTATCTTCGAGATAGCCCGACCAGCTCATGATGTAATTGGCTGGACTGCTTACAGCCGACGTGAGGTCCTCGAAGACGGCTTTCACGGTGAAATTCTTGCGGTTCTCATACCGGATGGCCTTTCCCATCGCGGCGGCAGGGCTGCCGAAGAACGCGACCGCCATCTTGCGTGAGATCGCCAATGCATCCGGCGTGCCTAAAGCGTCCTTAGCGTTGCCCTCCACCAGCGGATAGCTGAACATCGTAAAATAGTCGGCGCCCGCCGCAAACCCATCCTCTTTCAGCACTTTTCGATCCACGGCAAAATTGTTGGTGTTCGACCACGACATCGGGGTTGCAGCCTCCACTTCGGGGATCTCCTTTTTCAATTCCTCCGCCAACGGCCCCTGGGTCCAATACCATGTTTGTAGTTTGCCGCCCATGTAATTGCGCTCATATACATAGTAGAGGCGATCGCGGTTCCTATGGAATGCGTCGACGCCTTTTTCGTCCTGCACCCACAGAAGGATCAACAAACTGCAGGCCATCCCCAGGGCCAACCCTGCGAGATTGATCACGGCAAATCCCGGCTGACTGCGGAGGTTGCGTATGGCAGTTTTGATGTAGTTCTTTAGCATGAGGTTTTTGCTGCGAAAAGGATACCGGTTTCGCGGCGCCTTGATAGTCAAACCATTGTGTATATGCGGCGACTTGCCGGTGTTCGGTTTCGAAACAGCATGTGTGTCGATTCGAAAGTCAGACCTGTTCCTTCCGTCGGAACGCGAGCCGGAATACTAATTTAGGCGTAAATTCGAAGGGTAGCTATGAGGATGACGATATCAATCTTGCTATTGATAATATCTTTTGCCTGTAAGAAAAGCGGTGCTTCCAATGGCGGCGGGCTTCCGAAACCCACCGCCGACACCCCCATCTTTAAAGGCGCCGACATCAGTTGGATCACGCAGCTGGAAGACTCCGGTTATAAATTCTACAACGGCGCCGGGACATCGACGGATTGTTTTCAGCTGATGCAATCGCTGGGCATGAACGTTATCCGCCTTCGCGTCTGGGTCAACCCCGCCAACAAGTACAATTCTACCGCGGATGTCGTCAAAAAAGCAGTCCGCGCACATAACCTCGGTATGCGCATAATGATCGACTTTCATTATAGCGACACCTGGGCCGACCCGGGGCATCAAACCAAACCCGCCGCCTGGGCTTCCATGAACTTCGCTACGCTGACCAACGCTCTCGGCAGCTATACACAGGGCGTACTCGATACCCTGAAGACCGCGGGCGCCGTTCCGTCCTGGGTGCAGATCGGGAACGAAACCGACAACGGCATGCTCTGGCCCGACGGGAAGGCTTCCACCAATATGGCCAATTTCGCGGCCCTGGTCAATGCAGGTTACAAGGCTGTCAGGGCCGTCAGCGACACCATCAAGGTCATCATTCATATCTCCAATGGTTGGAACAACTCGCTTTTCCGGTGGATGTTCGACGGGCTGACCGCCAACCATGCCCAGTTCGACATCATCGGCATGTCATTGTATCCTTCGTATTTTTCCGCGCCCGGCAATTGGCAGGCCTGCAACGACTCCTGCGCCGCCAACATGAACGATATGGTTACGCGTTATCACAAACCCATTATGATCTGCGAAGTGGGCATGCCCGAAAACCAGGCATCAGCCTGCGAGGCCTTCCTGGATGACCTGATGCATAAAGTGAAAGCGGTATCAGGCGGGAACGGTCTCGGCGTTCTCTACTGGGAGCCCGAAAGCTACGCGCCATTCCTGTCGTACGGCCTCGGCGCATTCGACAATACCGGCAAACCAACCATAGCCATGAACGCATTCTCCACTAACTAAATTGACTCTTTTGAAATCGCTACTTCTTTTCCTGCTGTTACCGTTCGCCGCCTTCGCCCAGAATGTGTCCCGCCAACACGTTTCCCTCGACAATACCCGCCGCACCCCGGCTTCCCCGCGCCAACATATCTCCCTCGACCAACATTGGAAATTCCACCTCGGCGACGCCGCCGACCCAACCAGGGATTTCAACTTCCGCACCGTCTCCATTTTTGCCAAGTCCGGCAAGTCCGGGGGCACCGCCATCGCCGCCGATTTCAAAGACAACGATTGGCGCGACATATCGCTTCCCCATGACTGGGCCGTCGAGCTGCCCTTCGAATACTCTCCCGACCCCGACGTAATGTCGCATGGTTACAAACCCGTTGGCGGACACTATCCTTCCACCAGCATCGGCTGGTACCGCAAACATTTTACCGTCGCTCCCGCGGATTCGGGCAACCGCTTCGTCGTCCGTTTCGACGGCATCTACCGCGACAGCAAAGTTTGGATCAACGGCTTTTACCTCCGCGGGAATGCCAGCGGCTACAGCGGTTTCACCTGCGACATCACCGACTTCCTTCGCTATGGCCAAGACAACGTCCTCGTCGTTCGCGTGGACGCCTCCCAGTACGAAGGCTGGTATTATGAAGGCGCGGGCATCTATCGCCACGTCTGGCTGAACAAATACAACAACGTCCACATCGCCGAAGACGGCCTCTTCGTCCATTCCACCGTCGGGCCCGGCGCGTCCGTCGTCACCATCGAAACCACAGTCGCCAACGACAACACCAAACCCGCCACTACCTCCGTGGCCGCCTTTCTTACCACGCGCGATGGCGCCCTCATCGGCCGCAGCCCCGCGCAAAGCATCACCATCGGCCCCAATGAAGAACGCACCGTTATCCAAACCGTCGCCGTCAAAAACCCCCGTCTCTGGTCACCGGAAACACCCTACTTATATCGCGCCGGCGCCACCCTCCGTGCTGCCGCATCCCTTCATTCCACCGCCGCCCCCGCCATCCTCGACGAAAAACGCATTCGCATCGGCATCCGCTCCATCCGCATCGATTCCAGCGGCCTTTATGTCAATGGCGTACGCACCGAGATCAAAGGAGTCAACAATCACCAGGATCACGCCGGCGTCGGTACCGCTATGCCCGACTACCTGCAGTATTATCGCGCCCGTCTGCTCAAAGAAATGGGCGTCAATGCCAGCCGCACCAGCCATAACCCGCCGACACCCGAATGGCTCGATGCTTGCGACAGCCTGGGCCTGCTTGTCCTGGATGAGAACCGTCTCCTGAACAGCGGCGAAGAATACCTTGACCAATTCCACCGCCTGATCCTGCGTGACCGCAGCAGGGCCTGCGTATTCCTCTGGAGCCTGGGCAACGAAGAAGGCTTCGTACAGACCAGACCGGTAGGCCGCACCATCGCTGCCACCCTCATCGCCCGCCAAAAAGAATGGGACCCCACCCGCACCTGCACCTATGCGGCCGATGTGGCCAATGTCTACCGCGGCATCAACGAGGTCATCCCCGTCCGCGGGTTCAACTATCGGATCGCGGGCGTAGACCCCTACCACGCCGATCATCCCGGCCAACCCATCATCGGCACCGAGATGGGCAGTACGGTCACGACCCGCGGCATTTACCAAAAGGATACCGTCAATGGCTATGTACCGGACGAAGACATCACCTATCCCTGGTGGGCCAATACCGCAGAACAATGGTGGTCGCTGGCCGCTGGCAAACCCTGGTGGCTCGGCGGTTTCGTATGGACGGGCTTCGACTACCGCGGCGAGCCTACTCCTTACCGCTGGCCGAATATCAATTCGCATTTCGGCGTCATGGACATGTGCGGCTTCCCGAAGAACATCTATTATTATTATAAGTCCTGGTGGACCGACGAAGACGTCCTGCATATCGCGCCGCACTGGAACTGGAAAGGCAAAGAAGGCCAACCCATTCCGGTTTGGGTGTATTCGAATGCCGATGAGATCGAGCTCTTCCTGAATGGAAAAAGTCTTGGAAAGAAGATGATGCCCCGCAACGGACACCTCGAATGGTCGGTAAATTATGAACCGGGCACCCTGTCCGCCGTAGCCTTCAAAAAAGGAAAAAAGCTAACGGCTTCCGTCGAAACGACCGGCGCACCGCGCGAGGTCGTCGTCACGCCGTATAAGACTACCATGCTGGCGGACGGCAGCGAAGCGACGGTCGTCAATATCAGCGTGGCCGATCGCCAGGGTAGGGTAGTGCCTGATGCGGACCGTCTCATTCATTTCCGTACGACAGGCGACCTGCACATCATCGGCACCGGCAACGGCGATCCCAGCAGCCACGAACCCGACAAGCCGTTCTCCGGCCGGCCCCCTATCCCCTCCTCCGGCCTCCCCGGCGCCGACTCCATTGCCGAACGCCAATTCTCCACCCATCAAACCGGCGCCGACTCCATCGCCGAACGCCACCTTTTCAACGGCCATTGCCAGGTCATCCTCCAATCCGGCGCCCATCCCGGCATGACCCACTTTGAAGCTACCGCCGACAGCCTCCAACCCGGCTCTACGGACATCTCTCTCATCCCGCCTGCCATACCGCACCGTATTATCGACGCCCCCGTCTATACCCACCGGCCGGTGAAGAAAATGCTCGGCGCCGATATTTCCTTCCTTCCCGAGCTGGAGAACCGCGGCGTACACTTCTCCGACAACAAGGGCGAACGGGATGCGATCGACATCCTCAAAGACCATGGATTCAATTATATCCGTCTTCGCATTTTTAATAACCCTGCCCGTGACAGCGGATACTCTCCAGGAAAAGGTTTTTGCGATCTTGCCCATACGCTCGCCATGGCCCGTCGCGTACGGGCCGCAGGGATGCAGTTGCTGCTCGATTTCCATTACAGCGACTATTGGGCGGACCCGGGCAAACAATTCAAACCCGCAGCCTGGCGCGGCCTGGACTTTCCTACGCTTACCGATTCCGTCTATGCATTTACGAAAAGGGTCATCGCCGCGCTGCGCAGCCAGGGCACGCTCCCCGACATGGTACAGATCGGCAATGAGATCAACCACGGCATGATCTGGCCCGAAGGTAGCATCCGTCACCCCGATAGCCTGGCCCTTCTGATCTATGCCGGCATTCGCGGCGTAAAAGCAGTCGATCCCACCTGTCCCATCATGCTGCACATCGCCCTCGGCGGACAGAACGACGAATCCCATTTCTTCCTCGACAACATGCTGCAACGCGGCGTCCCCTTCGATGTCATCGGGCTTTCCTATTATCCGCGATGGCATGGCACCCTGTCGGACCTGAAATACAATATCGACGACCTCGCCACGCAATATGGAAAAGACGTGATCGTAGTGGAGTATACCCAGTTGAAACGCGAGGTCAATGACATCGCCTTCAGCGTCCCCGGCGGCCTCGGGAAAGGTACCTGCATCTGGGAGCCGCTCAATACCTGGGAACGCATTTTCGAAAGAGATGGCAAGGCCAACGACTATCTGTACTTGTATGATCAGCTGAGCCGGGAATTCATCCGGCCCGCCCCTTCCCATTCCGCCCCCGCACATGCCGTCTCCACTCATCCCGCTCCCGCCCATCCTTCCGGCCCAGCACCGCCGGCAACGTTTTAACGTTTCGTTAAACAACCGGGTGCCACGGCCAGGCGTTTTCTGTCGTCAAATGCTAATATGAAACAACACCGATCGCCCCCGCGGTGGGTCTGGCTATTGCCTGTCCTGCTGACTGCGGCCTGCTCCAAAGACCCCGTTGTAACGCCGATGTCGCGCGATATCAATTATGTCCTTTTCACGAAGAAAGATTTCTCGAATAACAACGATACGATCCGGTTTCGGCTGCTGATGAGATCGGGAAACCAGGTCTTATTGGATTCTCCGCTTGCTCCCATGACAATTTCACAGATCCCGGACTCGTTGCACCGGATGTCATTCCTGAAACACGTCCCATCCGCCAACAGGAATGACGATTTGGTCGTGGGCTTTTTGTATCAGATCGACAACGTCGGCAATTCCTGGTTTCTCGACTCCAGCAAGGCGAACAATCCGGTAAAGACCGTCATCTACAGCTTCCAATAGCGGTCGCCCCGGCCCAGGCGCTCCGCCGCCTCATTCCGGCCCCGCTCACAGCCCCTTCACCGGCATCCCCTGTCCTTTCCCCATCCCATACTCACAACCCCTTCACCAGCATTCCCCCGTCCGCCACGAAGTTCTGCCCGGTGATATACGAGGCCTTATCCATCGCGAGAAAGGCCACCACGCTGGCCACCTCTTCCGCCTGCGCCACCCTGTTCATCGGCGTCCGATCCTTGATGCGCTGGAGTCGGTCCGGATTGGACAGTACCGAATGCGCCAGCGGCGTATCTGTATACCAGGGAGAAACGGAATTGACCCGGACGCCGTGTTCCGCCCATTCGACGGCAAGGTGGCGGCTGAGTTGGATGAGCGCGGCCTTGGACATCCCATAAGGCGCGCCCGTCATTACGTCGACGCTTCCCGCTACGCTGGCGATATTGACCACATTCGGCGAATTACCCAGTGCCAGCCAGTGCAGACACAACCTGCACATCTCGACAGCGCTGAAAAGGTTTACCTCCAGCACCCTCCGGTATTCCTCTTCGGAATATTCCGTAAGTTTTTTCCGGATATTCATGCCCGCATTATTGACCAGCACGTCCATCGCGCCCCACCGTTCCGCGATGGCCTCGACGATACGCTGCCGGCAACCGGGGTCGCAAACGTCCCCCGCCACCCCCGTGACCATCTTCCTTTCCGCCTGCCACAACTTTACCAATCGCTTCACTTCCACCTCATCCCGCGCAACGATCATGACCTCGCCTCCCAGTTCGAGGAACTCATCGGCGATAGCTTTGCCGATGCCTTTCGTTCCCCCGGTGATAAGGGCGCGTTTGCCCCGCAGCTCCCATTTTTTCATAAAATAGCTGGTTTATTTTTACTAATTTATCCAAAATATAGGAATCCATGGAGCCGATTCCCTTGCTCTTTAACGGCCGCGGTGAGCAAGACGGTACAGGACGGCTATCTTACCGTGAATAGGTAATTTTCCCCAATGCAAAAAGCCGCCTTTTTAATCATCGGTTTACTCCTGCGCTGTGCCCATGCCTCTCCGAATGTCATTTATGTAGCCGTCGAAGGCAATGACAAAAACCCCGGCACGGAGGCCCAACCGCTTGCCACGATCCAACGCGCACAGGATAAAGCCCACCCGGGCGATACAGTCTATATCCGGGGTGGCGTCTATCATATTGCCCCTGATCAGATCGCGCAACACGAACGCAACTATGCCTGTATTACCTTCCTGGACAAGAGCGGCCGGTCAGGCGGGTATATAAATTATTGGGCCTATCCCGGCGAGACGCCGGTATTCGACTGTTCGGCCGTCAAACCGGATGGATACCGGGTAGCGGCATTTTACGTCACCGGTTCGTGGCTGCATTTGAAAGGTTTCGAGGTCACCGGTGTGCAGGTAACGATAAAGACCCACACGCAGTCCGAGTGTTTCGAGAACCATGGCAGCCACAACATATACGAGCGGCTGAGCATGCACGACGGCATGGCCATTGGCTTCTATCTGCTGCAGGGATCAGATAACCTGGTCCTGAACTGTGACGCCTACCGCAATTTTGACTATTTTTCGGAGAATGGCCGTGGAGGCAATACCGATGGTTTCGGGTGTCATCCCGATGCAGGCAGCACCGGCAATGTTTTTCGGGGATGCCGTTCCTGGTTCAACAGCGATGACGGGTACGATTGCATCAACGCACACGAATCCACGGTCTTCGATCATTGCTGGGCTTTCTACAATGGATATACGCCCGATTTTACCAGCGAAGGCGACGGCAACGGCTTCAAGGCCGGGGGTTATGCCAGGCGACCAATCGATCAGGTGCCCATCCCCGTACCGCAGAATACCGTTGAGTTCTGCGTGGCCGTCCGCAACAAAGCAAGTGGCTTCTATGCCAATCATCACCTGAACGGCAATTTCTGGTACAACAATTCGGCGTATCGGAACTATGTCGACTACAACATGCTCAACCGTCTGGCCGATCCCTATTCCGACGTGCCCGGCTACAAACATGTGCTCAGGAATAACCTGGGCTTCGGGGGCGAACGCGAAGTGGCCAATCTCGATACGGCGCAATGCGTACTATCCGGTAATTTTTTCGGTCCCGGCCCGGGTCCTGGCGTATCCGATTCGGATTTCATCAGCCTCGACGAAACGCAGTTGACCGCACCCCGCCAACCCGATGGAAGCCTGCCGGTCATCACGTTCCTGCACCTGCGGCCTACCAGCCGTCTCTTTGGTAAAGATGTCGGCGCATTCGCGGGCGCCCCCGCCTCCGCCTTCTCGTCATTCCCCGCTCCCTTCGCCCATCTCGTCTTTTCCGACGATTTTACGCGGCCGCTCGACCGTCGCACCTGGGTCCCCGAGATCGAGCCCAAACCCGGCGCCGATTCAAAAGTCTATACAAGATCCGGCGCCCTCATCCCCGACACTCCCTCCTCATCCACGCGCCCCTCCTCATCCACGCGCCCCTCCTCATCCACTGGCGCCCTCATCCTCGACACCCGCGGCGGTGTAACGGTATGGCTCAACCGCCTGCTGACCGGCGATATCCGCATCGAATTCGATCGCGCGGTCCTGGTTGACAGCGGCCCCAACGACCGCCTCTCCGACATGAACGTCTTCTGGATGGCGTCCGACCCGGAAAACCCAAACCTCTTTACCCGCAACGGCAAACTGGAAGCCTACAACGATCTCCGTCTCTATTATGTGGGAATGGGTGGCAACACCAACAAAACCACCCGGTTTCGAAAATATTCGGGCGGCGAACGCACCCTCCTAGGCGGATTCACCGATTCGGCGCACCTTTTACAGGCGAACAAGATCTATCACATCTCGATCATCGTCCATGGCGGCGCCACAAGCTTTTCGGTCGACGGCAATCGCTTTTTCACCTATGCCGATCCCGATCCGCTGACATCCGGCTATTTCGGCTTCCGCTCCACCTGGTCCCGCCAGGCGATCACCCATTTCAGGCTCTACACCCTTTCGGGACCGGTTATGCAGGTATGGAATCCTCGTTGTAAAGATCATCTTTATGCCGTAATGCAAAATTGATGGCGGCCTTAATAAACTCATTTAATGAGATATTGTTACTTGCCGCATAGACCGCGGCAGCTTTATGGAGATCGGTGGAGATTCGGATGTTAAATGTTCCTTTATAGGTCCTATTGGTTCCTTTCCCAATTCAGCGCACGTTTCCAAATAGTCATTTACAGCCTCACGAAAAACAAAAATTTCTTCTGGATAAATACACTAAGCTATATCTTGCAGCATGCCCAAGCTGTCTCTCGCGCTTTTCCTGACCGGTCTCGTCATGATCGCACGGGCACAGCCTTATGCCCTCCTCATCAAAGGCGGCTATGTCATCGATCCCAAAACAGCCCTCCACGACACCCTCGACATCGCGGTGGAAAACGGGCGCATCTTCCGCATCGCCAAACACATCGACCCACGACAGGCGGCAAAGATCATCGATGCCCGCGACGCCATTGTCTGTCCGGGACTCATCGACATCCATACCCATGTTTTCTTTGGCGCCGACCCAGACAGGGAATATGACGGCGGCACGGAGGGCGTCATCCCCGACAACTTCGCCCCACGCGAAGGCGTCACCACGGTCGTCGACGCAGGCAGCTCGGGATGGCGCGATTTCGAGGTTTTCAAGCGGCGCGTGATCGATCGCTCCCAGACCCGCGTCCTCGCCTTCCTCAATATAGTCGGTGCCGGTATGCGCGGTGGCCCCTGCGAACAGGACACGACCGACATGAGCGACAGCCTGGCCGCCGCGAAGGCCCGCCAGTTCAAACCCTATATCGTTGGCTTCAAGGTTGCCCACTATCGTGGCGGGGACTGGCATCCCGTTGATGCGGCAGTCGAAGCAGGCAACCGGACTCAACTTCCCGTAATGATCGATTTCGGAGAACACCAACCCGAACTCTCGATACGTGACCTTTTCCAAAAACATCTTCGCCCCGGCGACATCTTCACGCATTGTTTTGCGCAGTTGAACGACCGCGAGCCGATCGTGGACCCTGCAACAAGAACCTTGAAGCCGTTTGTCCGCGAGGCGCAACAGAAAGGCATACGCTTTGGCGTAGGTTACGGCGAGATCAGCTTTGCCTTTTCGCAGGCCATTCCGGCGATCAACGACGGTTTCCGGCCCAATTCGATCGGTTCTGATATCCATAGGGGTAACACCGACATCACGCTCCCCGACATCATGTCCCGTTTCCTCGCCATGGGCCTCGACCCCGCCACTGTCATTGCTATGTCCACCTGGGATGCCGCAAAAGAAATTCACCGGCCCGATCTCGGTCATCTCGGGGAAGGCGCCATCGCTGACATCGCTATCCTCCGCGTCCTCAACGGCCGTTTCCTATTCTCCGATCACAGCGGTCACCATATCCAGGCCGGACGGCGATTCGAATGCGTCATGACGATAAAAAGTGGGAGAGTAGAATACGGCCGTTCTATCCCGAAATTCACAGCCCATTCCTGACGACCGGCTCGCTTCCATCTTAAAACTGAAAATAAATAAAGGATGCACTGCTGGACTGGGTCATCATCAGGGCCAGCAATACGAGAGCCCAGAGCACACCCGTCACCCACCAGGGCATTCTGTATACGAGATCGAGCATCCGCCTGTTCCGCAAGAACCAATGCACGAGGACCATCCCTGTCACGATTATCGTGACTTTCAGGATCGCAAGGGTCGTCAGGACGGGAGCCGCTCCCGGGGCGCCGCCAAACATGGACACGAGCATGTGACCTGCCATACCGAATGTGGAAGCGCGGAAAAATACCCAGGTCACATTGATCAGGAAGAACGTCAGGAGCGCAAGAACGAACCCCCTCGCATTGCCGGATAAACCCATCGGCGGCGCCAGACCAGCTTGTACCGGGGCCGGCCTTAGTTCAACCAACACGGGCGCACTTGCATCCCGTCCGGCCGGTGACCCCGATTTCCTGTCCCGGAAGAATTTCTCCACCCATAAATAGAAGCCGTGTAATCCGCCCCAAACCACGAACGTCCAGTTTGCGCCATGCCACAAGCCACCAAGCAACATCGTCACCATCAGGTTGAAATACGTCCTTGCTTTGCCCCTCCTGTTACCGCCCAGAGGGATATAGAGATAGTCCCTGAGCCAGGAGGAAAGCGTAATATGCCACCTCTTCCAAAAATCGGAGAATCCGATGGCGGCATAGGGATAGCGGAAATTTTGCGGCAGAACGAAACCCAGGCAGTACGCCGCTCCGACGGCACAGGTGGAATAGCCGGCGAAATCAAAGAAGATCTGACCCGAAAAAGCCAGGACCCCCATCCAGGCGTCCAGGGCAAGCAACTTTCCCGATCCTCCAAAGATGGCGTCCGCAGTATTGGAAAGCATGCTATCCGCCAATACCACTTTCATGAACAGGCCGACGGTCAGTAACAAGAGTCCTTCATATAGCTGTTTTGCCGAAGCCTTCCGCGGCGATTCGAACTGCGGAACCAGTTGCGGCGGACGGACGATCGGACCGGCTACCAGGTGCGGGAAAAAGGTCACGAAAAGTGCAAAATCCAGGAACGATTTGACCGGCTTGCTCTCTTTTTTATACATGTCGATCGTATAGCAGAGGGTCGTAAACGTATAAAAAGATATCCCCGCAGGCAGGATGATATTGGGTTTCGCCGGATGGAACGGAATTCCCAACAGATGCGTCAAAGAAACGAAATTATCCAGCAGGAAGCCGCCATATTTGAAGAAGCAAAGCATGCCCAGGTTGCCGATCAGACTGATGACCAGTAACAATCGCTTCTTGTGCGTGTTGGTCTGGGTATACAGGGCCCTGCCTACGAAAAAGTCCACTACCGTGGACAGCCAGAGCAGCAGGATAAAAGGCGGATTCCAGGCGGCATAAAACAAATAGCTCGCGATCAGCAGATTGATTTTTTTCACCTTCCAGGGGAAGGGAAGATTGTGCAAGACCAGGATGATCGCGAAAAAAACGAGGAAGGTATAGGAGTTGAATAACATGACAAATGGAGTTGTTGGTGGATGACGTAGGTTTAGCGGGCGAATTCATGCGGCAACGCATCGATCAATGCCTTTGTATAGAGCACGGCATCCGAAGGTTTCAGGTGGGACCATTCCGGGCAGGTAAAATGGCTCATCGCGGGATAATCTTTATAATAAACGCCTTTGCGGCCCGTTGCCTGCAGAAGATGGGCCCACCCGGCGGCCTGAGGTGACAATTTCTGTTCCATCTGCTCCATGGGGCCGCTCGAAGGAGGTCGCACAAAGACCACATCACCTCCGCGCGCGCGGATCTTGTCGACGGCGGCCTTTGTCGCTTGCACCACTGCGGCGACGGGGTCCTCTTTCGGCGGTGGCATATGCCTCATCATGTCGCCGGCAAGGAGCCACTGTTGCGTAACCCTTGCCTGCAAGCTTGTATCCTCCAAAAAATGGTCGGTCATCCGGGTCTGCCGGTCAAAACTGGTCCGTGAGAAATCCAACGGGAATAACAGACCGGGAAAGACGCCCGGACGGTTGCCGATCCTCAGGTTGTCCAGGCCGGCATTGATCGTCAGGAAATCCTGGTCCAGGAAAACGAACTGTGATTCCAGTCCCCGGTCCACCTGGAAGCTGGCCTTTTGGGTGGGCGTTTCACCATGATAATAGCGGACGAATCCATTGATCTCTTCGACCGCCGGAGGCGCCGTGCTAAAGTAAAGCATCTCCATAACGCTGACGATCACCCGCCCTTTGAATTTCGGATCGTTCCCAAGGTCCTCCAGGACCGGCAGGGGAGAGTTGCCCTGGAGCGCCAGCTGGATCGCATGCTTTCCGGTGATGCCTTCCCAGGTGGGGATATCCAGGTCGTATTTGATCCGCGAGGAACCGATGAAAACGGTCGCCTTATCCGCCGGTTCATAAACCATCGCGCGTTTGTTCGCCCAGAGGGCTGCATTCTCATCATAGGCGATCCCGATGCCTTTTTTTCGAAGAGAGAATTCCCAGGTCCCGATGGCCAGGATCACCAGGACCGCCATCAATGCAGCTGATTTTGCCAGACTTTGTTCTGTCATTTTTTTAGGTTTTATATTTAGGAGTTAAACGATCGGGTAAAAAAAGCGAACTGCATGTCGGCAGACTTTGATATCATTGGATGAAGGTAGGCGCCGCTGGAAACGGCTCTGAAAACCGCAAGGTCCGGCCGATTCGATCTGTGAGAGGGAGCATTGTTCTGGAGGGAATGGATCCGTAACGGCAACAAGTTAACGTATTTGGTGATACGTTCAACGTTTTCGACAATTTTTTTATTCAATAGTATTCCTAAATTCACAGCTCATTAATAAACCGATCGCCATGTTCCTCCGCACCATCGCTACCCTTTTCATCGCCGTGCCCCTGTTCGCAAAGGCGGGGCCGGGGCCATCCATCCACATCATCCCGCAACCCGTCTCGGTCAAAGAGAATTCCGGGCACTTTGCCCTGACTTCCGACACACGGATCGTCACCGAAGGCGACTCGCTTGCCGGGACCGCGTCCTGGCTTGGCGAACGCCTGCACCTCTCGCAAAGCAAAGGCGGAAAACAACGCATCATCCTGCATGTCGGCTCAACCTCCGCGGCTATCGGTCGGGAAGGGTATTCCCTTTCCGTTACCGCGGCCGCTATTCGCATCAATGCTGCGACCCCGGCCGGCGTCTTCTATGGCGCCCAGACCTTATTGCAGCTGATCCCTATTGGCGGCGACGACACCCGCCGCGACATTCCTTGCGTCGACATCACCGACTATCCCCGCTTCGGATGGCGGGGCCTCATGCTCGACGTCAGCCGTCACTTCTTCACCAAACAGGAAGTCGAAAAATACATAGATGAGATGGTCCGGTATAAGTTCAACACCCTTCACCTGCATCTCAGCGACGACCAGGGCTGGCGTCTGGAGATCAAAAGCCTGCCGGCGCTCACACAGCATGGCGCATGGCGTGTCGCCCGGACGGGTCGCTGGGGTGAATTCCTGCCACCTCTCGCAGATGAAACGACGCCTTATGGCGGCTTCTACACGCAGGACGATATGCGCGAGATCATCCGCTATGCGGCGGAGCGTTATGTTACTATTCTTCCGGAGATCGACATCCCCGCACATAGCCTGGCGCTGATTTCGTCCTATCCCAATCTTTCCTGTACGCAGCTGCCGTATCCTGTCAATCCCGGCTCGCGCGGACCCATCCGCCAGGACAATGCACTTTGTGTCGGCAACGACAGCGTTTATCAGGTCCTCGACAAGATTTTTACCGAGATTGCCGCACTCTTTCCCTGCCCTTATATCCACATCGGCGGCGATGAGGCCTACAAAGGTTTCTGGGCCACCTGCCCCAAATGCAATAAAAGGATGCAGGACGAGCACCTGAAAAATGTCGACGAGCTCCAAAGCTATTTCGTCAAACGCATCGAAAAGATGCTCCAGTCGAAAGGGAAGCGGCTCATCGGCTGGGACGAGATCCTCGAAGGCGGCCTGGCGCCCGAGGCGACGGTTATGAGCTGGCGCGGGATGTCCGGCGGGGTCGCCGCTGCAAAGATGGGACACAAAGTGGTCATGACGCCGTGGGACTACACCTATCTCGATCTCTACCAGGGCGAGCCTTCTGCCGAACCGCCCACCTACGGCATGTGCCGTCTGAAAGACAGCTACACCTATGATCCCGTTCCCGACAGCGTCGACGAACACCTCATCCTGGGAGGACAAGGCAATCTGTGGTCGGAATCCGTTCCCACTTTCCGTCATGCCGAATACATGACGTGGCCGAGAGGTCTCGCGCTGGCGGAAGTATACTGGAGTCCCAAATCAGCGCGCAACTGGGACGATTTCACCAGGAGGATGGAGGCTGAATTCGTCCGGATGGACGCCGACCATATCAAGTATTCGCGCAGCGCCTATAACGTCGTCCTCTCCCCGAAACGGGTTTCCGGCGGCGATTTCGAATTGGGTATGTCAACCGAGATCAGCGGTCTCGACATCTATTATACGTTCGATGATACCAATCCCGATAATACCTATCCGAAATATGACGGCACACCGGTGAGGTTCCCGCTCGGCGCCGCGCAGATCAATGTCATTACTTATCGCGACGGCAAACCCATCGGCCAGCAGGTGAATGTCAGAAAAGACGACCTCGCCAAACGGGCCGACCAGGGCCATCACGTATATTAAGGCTTCACGGCCGGCCGCGAATAAGCCGGATGCTCAACCGAAGGCGTCGGCTCTTTTTGCAGGAGCGACAGACATTCCTCCACGGCCCGCTCCAACTGTGGGTCCCTGCCTTTGGCAACCGCCGAAGCGTCCAGCTTCACTTCGATATCTGGTGGCACGCCCTGGTTCTCGGCAATCCATTTGTGCTGTACCGGATCGAATACGGCATTGACCGGCGCCGTCATCGCGCCGCCATCCACGAACGAATAGTGAACCGCAGCTGCGACAAGCCCGCCCCAGGTCCGCGTTCCGATCAGCGGCCCCACCTGCTGATGCCGGAAGATCCAGGGGAAGAAATCCCCACCCGATCCGGCCAGCTCATTGATGAGCAGCACCTTTGGACCCAGTATGCCCGCCGGCAGACGGAAAGCCGCCCCTCCAGGAGCCTCATTCGTAACGGCAGCCCGTAAACGCCGGATCATCAGGTCGACCATATAGTCGTCCAGTAACCCGCCCCCGTTGAAACGTTCGTCGATCACCGCCCCCTGTTTGTCCTGCTGAGCGAAAAAATAGCGGTTGAAAGATACGAAACCGGGCCCTCCCGTATTCGGTACCCATATGTAACCGAGCCGCCCATGCGACAACGCATCCACCTTCCGTCGATTGTCCTCCACCCAGGCCCGCTGACGAAGCGATCCCTCGGATGCTATCGGTTCGACCCTGGTCGTCCAGGCGCCCTCGGCAGTCGGCTTGCTGTTCACCAACAGCATCGTTTGCACTCCCGCTTTGCCATCCAGCAGCTCGTACGGGTCCTGTTCCGCAGTCAGCGGCTGACCATCGACGGCCAATATATAGTCGCCTTCTTCTACTTTCAGATTCGGCTGTGCCAGCGGCGCCTTCAGGTCCGGGTTCCAGCTCTCGGCGGTATAAATGCGCTTGATCTGCCACCGACCCTCGTGGGGAACAAGGTCAGCGCCAAGCCCGCTCGCCCTTATGGTATCCACCGCAGGGAAATCCCCACCGAATACAAAGCTGTGCCCGACACTAAGCTCGCCGCCCAGCTGGTCCAGCAAATAGGTCAGATCGGCGCGATGCCGGATGTACGGCAGCTGCGGAGCGTAATAGCTCCACACTTCTTTCCAATCCCTGCCATGCAACGACGGGTCATAAAAATAATCCCGCTCATAACGCCAGCCTTCGGTAAAGATCTGTTTCCATTCCTCCAGCCGGTTCACTTCCATGCGCAAGTTGACGGCAACCGATCCCTCGCCCGGCGAAGGTGGTTTCGAAGTAGACACCACCCGCCAGCTGCCGCCGCTTTGGAAGAGCATCTTCTCCCCATTGGCCGATATATGGACATTCCCCGTATGCATCACGAATTCATCGAGCTTTTTGGTATCCAGTGTGAACCTCTGAATATTCCCATCGCCGCCGAGAATAAATACCGATCCCTTCGGTCCGCTAAGCAATGACCGGTAATTTCCTGCCGGTACCGGCAACGGCAATGTCCGCCGATCGATGTTCCCGAAGTCGATAAGCACTGTTTTCGCATCGTCTTTGCGTGAAGTCCTTTCCCTGCCGGCGGCTACGCCGGAGGCTGTGCCGGCGGCTGCAGCCGTATCGTTCTTCCCGGCGGCTGTGTCCTTTTTTGGTTCCCCCTCTTCATCACTCTTCAATGGAAACGGCGTCGGATCATCCTTCCGCAACACCGTTACATAAACCGCCGAGTTCGGCCTGGCAAGGATCGTACTCGTATTCGCCCACCCCGACGCCAGCCCGGTTTCCGTACTAGCCAAAAAATAAAGATGTCTTCCGTCCCGGTCCCAGACCGCATCCCCTGCATCCGCCATCGGATCGCTCACCGCCCCGGCCTTCCCCGTAGCCACCGACCAGACCATAACCCGGTGAAAATTGTTCGGGGCCGTTTTCGAATAAACCAACCATTTCGAGTCGGGCGACCAGGCCAGACCCATCCCGCCTCGTTCATTATTCACTCCGCCGACATCGGCCATCGTCAGCTTACCGGTAGCGATCTCCACCACTTCGAGCCTGGCCCTGTTGTCATCGAAGGCAATATATTTTCCATCCGGCGACCAGGTGGGTTCCCACGCCAGCCTGGATTCGCCGATCGCGATCTTCCGCGGTTCGCCGCTGCCTTCCTGGTTGTTAATGTACAAGGCATAACCTTCCCCGCCTTTATCCGAGAACCATGCGATCTGTCTGCCGTCCGGCGACCACAACGGTCTCCGGTCTGCCGCTTCGTTGCTATGGGTCAGGTTGCGCGCATTGCCGTTCTCGACCGGGATAGTGAAAATATCCCCGCGCGCCTCCCCCAGTATTCGCTTGCCCGTCGGCGATAGAGAGACATCCTCCAGACGGGCAGTGACATTCTCCCAGTGCGGTTCAGCCCAGGGGAAATCGCCGTGGACCGTGATGTTCAGTTGAGTGCTCTTCCCGCTCGAAGGGTCCAACAGGTAGAGATACCCGCCCCGCTCGAACGCTAATTCCTTTCCGTTGCCCGACAGCCATTTGATATCCCCCTCTTTGAAGTTTGTCACCTGTCTCAGGGCGCCGCTTCCGCCTGCGGGATACGCCCACACGTTCATGATAAAATCCCGGTCCGATAGAAAATAGATCGCGTCACCCTGCCATACCGGGTGGATGTCCATCGTTCGATCGGTGTTCGGCAGCTGCTGCTCGCTCAGTGTCTGGAGATCCAGCACTTCCAGCGGCGTGTTCTGCCCCCCGCGATAATGCCGGAATTCGACATCCCAGCGGCTGACACGATCGATGACGATCTTCTTCCCATCCGGTGATAACGATCCGTCCCATCCCCAGGGCACCGGCAACAGCTCGGACGGTCCACCCGTCATGGCGACACTCCACAAGCGGCCATAACCCACGGGCGCGGTCTCCCGGTTGCTGCTGTACAGGACCCGTCTTCCATCGGGCGTCCATCCCCTTGCGCTGGCGCCGGCAGGATACCAGGTCAGCCGTCTGGGGATCCCTCCTTCGGAGGCGACAACATATACATTGGCCGTCCCGCTGCGGTTGGAAGTAAAGGCGATCCACTTGCCATCCGGCGAAAAATGCGGATCGCTCTCCACCGCCTGCGTACTGGTGATACGCCGGGCTTCGCCGCCGTTCTTGTCGACGACCCAGATATCGCCGCCGTATTCGAATGCCAGTTGCGTGGCGCTCAGACTGGGCTGTCGCAACAAACGCGTCCCCTGCGCGATGGAGGACATGCTTTGCGCCAACGGAGAAAAATAAAAGCCCATCAGGAAGATGAAGGGCATCAGGAGCCTCGATACGAGGCCGGCGGTTGGAGGGGGGTGTAGTTTTGGCATACTAAAAGGTACCACAATTCCCACACAAGGCCCGTACCGTTTCCGGCCAATCGAAATTTATCCGTATTTTCATCAGGAACTAATCATTCTTCCCACTCAAACTGCTAATCATGTCAAAGATCACTGTCATCCTTGCCGCCGGCCTCTTCCTGTTCTCGTCGGACCTGACCGCACAACAAACGACGCAAAAGAAACCCGCGCCGACACTCAAATCCATCCTGCTCCAACAGTTTCGCACAACCGACGATCAGGCCGACTGGTTCGTCCCGGTCATGAAAAGCGTCGAAGGCATCACCGCCAAACAAGCCATGTGGAAACCCAACGACTCCAGCCATTCCATCGGACAGCTGGCCTATCATATCTGGTTCTGGAATAAACAGTCGCTGGATAAATTTTATGGAAGGACGCCGGATAAATTCGACGGCAACAACGACGAGACCTTCAACGATTTCACGGAAGCTTCGTGGGCCTCGACCGTTCAGAAATTGGGACAGGTAATGAAAGAATGGGAGAAAGCCATCCAGGAGTCCGACGATGCAAAACTGCAGTCCTGGTACGGTACCATCGCGCACATTACCACACATACCGCCTACCATACCGGCCAGATCCTATACGTTCGCAAACTGGCCGGCAACTGGGACTCCGCAAAAGGTGTGCACTGATCGGTTCAAGCCGGTCCTGTCCCCAGGCGCCTACCGGCTCACAACACCGGCGGCGGCGTGCCCATTCATTTCTTCGGTCTGGTGTCGGATGCATCGGTAAACTCGTTCACATATTTTTTTAACCGCTCATCCCGGTTCCAGGCTATTGCTAAAGTCCCGCCTGTTGTCCAATTTATCCAATCTCGATTGTTATTGGTTCGTAGACGCGTTCGTCAGGTTCGTTTGCCGACAGTTTTGTGCCGTTTACCGCGTTTTTCGGTCCGTTTGCAGTATTACTCTAAGACGTATCGATGACCGCACTTAATTTTGTCATTCTAAAATATGTTTTGTGAGAAAATTAGTTATTGCTTTTGCGTTTTCTTTCCTGGCTGTGTTGACCGGTTTCGCCCAGGTTGCCGGTCAGGGCAACCCGGGTGCTAAAGGCGCCCCGGGCGGTGCAAGACCCGCTCCGCCAACTATCGGTCGTGCGTTCGGCAAAGTCACGGATTCCATCGGTCAGCCCATACAGGCTACCGCCGTCGTGCTGAAATCGACCGTCGACGCCTCGACGAAAAAGAAAAAATTGGTGCTTTTGAAGGGAATGGACACCAAGGCAAACGGCGAATTCGATTTCGAAGACCTTCCTATCGCCGCTCCCCTGGTAGTGCGTATCTCCGCAACAGGCTATAAGACACAGGATGTCGGTTTTTCCATCATGCCTGCGCAGGCAGCCGCTGCTCCTGTACCGGCCGGACAGGCCAACAACAATCCGATGGGTAATCTGCCGTCCTTCGAAAAGGACCTCGGCGCGATCCGGCTCAATCTGGACATCACACAGCTGCAAGCGGCTACCGTCACCGGCAAGACGCCGCCCATGAAGCTGGAACTCGATAAAAAGGTATTCAATGTATCGCAGAATATCGTCAGCGCCGGCGGTACGGCGGTCGACGTGATGCGGAACGTGCCCTCCGTCAATGTAGACATCGACGGAAACGTCACCCTTCGCGGGGCTGCGCCTACGATCTTCATCGACGGCCGGCCGACCACCCTCACGCTCGATGAGATCCCTGCAGACGCCATCGAAAGCGTTGAGGTCATGACCAACCCCTCGGCGAAATACGACGCTTCGGGAGGCGGCGCGGGTATCCTCAACATTATCCTGAAAAAGAACAGGAAACAAGGGTATAATGGCAGCATCTCCGCCGGCTTCGACTCTCATGGTGCGCCGAACGCGCTCGCCGGGTTCAATATTCGGCAGGGGAAGGTCAACTTTACCCTGAATGGGCTGTACAACGGCATGGCTTCGAAGTCGGTCGGGACCACCGATCGCTGGTCCTACCTCCCCGACACCACCAAACACACGATCGATACTACGCACCTGCTCCAGAACGACGTCAATCGGAATAAGGGACATTTTAATTTCGAACAGGTCGGCGCCGATTGGTTTGTCACTAATAAGACCACGCTCTCGGTGTCCTATGTTCGCGTCGACGGCGCCTTTAAACCTACCGATGTTTCGAATATCCAGTCCACATTGACGCGTTATACCGGCGATTCGACCATTTTCTCGGACCGGTACTCTAATTCGAACCGCAGCTTCCACGTCAATGGCGCGCAGGCCGGTATGAAACATACCTTCGACAAAAAAGGCGAAGAGCTTACCGCCGATTTCTCTTATTTCGACGTCAATGCCGACCTGTCCTCGCTCTATACTACCAATTATCTCAAGGGACAGCCCGGTTCCGACATGGCCTTTCAGACCTTGCAGAAGACCAATGGTACTGCGGCGCCGCGTTTCATGACGATCCAGACCGACTATACCGACGTCCTTGGCGAAAAGACGAAACTGGAAGCCGGGCTGCGTGCGAGCATCCAGCACCTGGCCAATTACAATGAAACCGATACGCCCGATGTCCACGGCAATTTTATCAATGACTCCCTGGTCCTGAGCGACTACTCGAGCAACAATTCCGTGTATGCCGCCTATATCAACGTGACCAGCGGGTTCAGGAATTTCAGTTATGCCCTGGGCCTGCGTGCAGAGAGCTCGATGTATACCGGCGATCTCCACAACACGGGTCAGCATTTCAAAAATACGTACCCGTTGAGCCTCTTTCCATCGATCTTCCTGAGCCAGAAGCTGAAGCACGATCAGGAATTGCAACTAAGCGCGACCCGGAAGATCAACCGGCCCAGCTTCTTCCAGTTGATCCCGTATACCGACTATTCCGACTCGCTGAACATCACCCGCGGTAACCCGGATCTCATACCCGAGTTCACGTACAACACCGAGTTGTCGTATATGAAGACCTTCCCGCATAACAATACGCTGCTGGCCTCGGTCTATTATAAATTAACCGACAACCTCATCACGCGTTACCAGGACAGCGGCTTCAACCCTGCTAAGAAACCGGCCCTGATCAATACCTATGAGAATGCCAACAGCGCATATACCGTCGGCGGCGAGATCACGACTACGAACAATCTGACAAAATGGTGGGATATGACTTTGAATCTCAACGTGTATAACGGCCATATCAATACGAACAATCTCAATGAGGCGTCGCAGCCTGCGTTGTGGAGCTGGTTCGGGAAGTTCAACAGCAACTTCAAGCTTCCGTCGAATGTGACGATCCAGTTGACGACGATCTATCAGTCCAGGACCAATCTGCCTGTCAATCTGAATCAGAACCAATTCGGTCCGCCCAACTCTACGACCCAGAGTTCGTCGCAGGGGTATATCAGACCGTATTGGGGAATGGATATCGCAGTGAAAAAGACTTTCGGGAAGAACAATGCGACGTCGATAACGGCCAGTATGAGCGATATCTTCAGGACCCGCTGGTCGGATCAGTACAGCTCGAGTCCGTTCTTCTCGCAGGAGTATGACCGGCTGAAGGATCCGCAGTTATTCAGATTGGTATTCGCCTATCGTTTTGGAAAGATGGATTTAAATATTTTCAAACGCAAGGATATGAACTCGCAGGGCATGGGCGACGCCGGCTCCAGCCTGCAACAATAACCATTGGACCTTCGTCACCCGTTGGACTTTCCCCGGCACCGGTCCTTCCTCGCCCATTGAACCTTCCACATAAAAAGAGCCCCCGAAAGGGGGCTCTTTCATTCCCGGAAAATTCCTGCCTGATTGTCTACAAGCTGCCGTCCGCATATAACCTATTGACAATGAAGACGGCCCCCTTTCGTACTTTCGATGGACGCCCTATTTTTGTAAAATTGGCCATAAGCCCCCGGATTACCGGTTCACGCCCTGTACATGTCTGTACAATTTGGTACAACCGCGCCACCCCCGGGAACGGATCGGCTTTAAAAAACGCTGACCATCATGGCCGCCGCTTCCTTATATTTACAAAAACTCTCCATCGCATGCGCCGACTTGCCAGCCTCATTTTATTTTCTATGTTCCTCCAATCCGCCTTCCCCCAAACCTCGACCGACAAAAAGTTGCAGTCCCGCCTGCAATCCCTCATCGATTCCTTTCACGGCACAGCCGGCATCTATGTCCTGAACCTCAAGACGGGCCGCGAAGCCGCTATCAATGCGGACACGATCTTTCCTACCGCCAGCATCGTCAAAATACCCATCCTTATCGGCATCTTCGACAAGATCAACCAGGGGACGTTCAAATACCACGAGCCGCTGGTGTATCGCGATTCGATGGCCCGGAAGGGTTCCGGTCTGATGCAGTTCTTCAAGGACAGCACCCCAACCGATCTGATTACCGCAGTGACCCTGATGATCACGCATAGCGACAACGCCGCTGCCGTCTGGTGCGAGCGCCTGGCGGGAGGCGGCGCAACGATCAATTCCTGGCTCGAGACCCATGGTTTCCGCGATACCCGTGTCAATTCCAGGACCCCCGGCCGCGAACACGATAGACAGCTGTATGGCTGGGGCCAGACCACTCCCCGCGAGATGGCTCGCCTCGTAACCATGATCCGCAGGGAGGAAGCCGTCAGTCCTGCCGCAAGCCAGGTCATGTATCGGATCATGACCCATGTTTTCTGGGATGAATATGCCCTCTCCCAGGTGCCTCCCTATGTGCAGGCGGCCTCCAAACAGGGTATGGTAGATGACTCTCGTTCCGAGGTCGTCCTCGTCAACGCCCCCCATGGAGATTACGTTTTCTATGTAGCGACGAAGAATAATAAGGACCAGCGATGGGTGCCCGACAACGAGGCCTGGCAGTTCGCGCGGAAAGTCTCCGCCCTGCTCTGGGAGTATTTCGAACCTCATTCGGGATGGAAACCTGCCCCCGGCTCCGATCAATTCTGGTATTAAAAAATAGTCATATGGAATACCCATACGTTACCAAACTGGATATCAAATTCGATCATTTACAACGGATCGATGTCCCGGAGATGGTCCGCGCCTGCACCGACAAATGGTTCAACGAAACCCTCACCCGCGTCAATGAAAGCGTGGTACGGATCGGCATCGTCGAAGGCGAGTACCACTGGCACAAACACGACAACGACGACGAATTCTTTTTCGTACTCGAAGGACAGTTGCTGGTGGACCTGGAAGACCGGACCATCCAGCTGAACCCCGGACAAGGCGTCACCGTGACCCGCGGCGTAGTGCACCGGACAAGAGCGCCGAAAAAGACCGTCATGCTCATGGTCGAGAACCACACCATACAGCCTACCGGCGACTGATCCCGGCGGCGCTCCACCCTTCGTAGCCCTCCAGCCACCCGCATCCCCCCGTCCCTCCCTTCCACGCGCATCCCCCGTCCCGCGGCAGATGGCATGATTTTTTTGGCCCGGCCTTATCATGCATGCCTGTCATTCCATTGCTAAAAGTCGACCGCACCTCCTTTTTCTTTTCTTCTTTTGTTTAACGGCACGCTCCTATGCACAGGAGGATGGCAAAGCCCTCTTTCAGTCGAACTGCGCACAATGTCATAACCCGATCAAGGTGGTAACGGGACCCGCCCTGAAAGGTGTCACCGAACGCGTTCCCGATCAAAAACTACTCCACGAATGGATACACAACAACCAACAGGTCCTCGCATCGGGGAATGTATATTTCAACAATCTGTACAATCAATACGGCAGGACGCCGATGAACGTCTTCCCCAATCTCAGCGACGCCGACATCAATGCCATTCTGAACTACGTCGAAACGTATGCCGAGCCCATGGCGAAGACCAACACGTCGACAAATGCGCCGGCGCCCGAACAGGAAGACCATACCGTCCTGTTTGGGATCGTGACCTTCCTCCTCGCCTGTCTCGTGGGTGGTCTCTACCTGGTGAACCTCAATCTCAAAAAACTCGCAGATGAAAAGAACGGCCTGCCGCCACCGCCGCATATTCCTTTTTACCGGAACAAATACGTTATCGCGCTGGTAGCTATCTTCGTTTTCGTCCTCCTGGGCTGGTGGGTGGTCCAGGCTGCTATCGGTCTGGGCCACCAGCAGGGGTATCAGCCGGTTCAGCCCATTTTCTTCTCGCATCGCGTTCACGCCGGCCTCAACCAGATCAGCTGTCTGTACTGTCATGGCAATGCCTGGGAGAGTAAACATGCCACCGTCCCGTCCCCCAACATTTGCATGAATTGCCATTCCGCTATTACCGACTACCATGGTGAAAAGCTCACCCGCGAGGATGGCAGCCGCGTCGACCCCAACCAGGAGATCGGGAAATTATACAGCTACACGGGATACGATCCAAAAACAGGCCGGTACACGCGCCCCGGGCATCCCATCGAATGGGTGAAGATCCACAACCTGCCCGACCTCGTCTTTTTCAGCCACGCGCAACATGTGCGCGCCGGGAAAGTGCAATGCCAGACCTGCCATGGGCCGATCCAGGAGATGGATGAGGTCAAACAGTTTGCCCCGCTCGACATGGGGTGGTGTATCAACTGCCACCGCACGACGAAGGTCGATTTCCCCGACAGCAAACACGGCGTTCACGGGAATAATTTCTATACCATGTATAAGACCTATGTCGACGATTTGAAGTCGGGTAAGATAGATTCCGTCACCGTCGAGAACGTCGGCGGTACCGAATGCCAGAGATGTCATTACTGAAAACTTGCCGTAACCCCGCCCGCCGGGCCAATGACCCGCATGGGTTCTCTCAATGACTAACCGGCTCCTCAACCGGTGCCTCCACCCATGCCGGCGGCTCGTCCTGCGGAATAAAATCCCTCCCGTCGGTCGAATATTCATAAGGCCCCCGGTAGACCTCGGGGATATTACCGGGCCAGTTGCCATGCCCCACACGGATCGGCGTCGTCCATTCCAGCGTATTGGCCTTCCAGGGATTCTTTTCGGTGACCACCTTCCCTTTGAATATGGACCAGAAGAAATTCACGACGAACAACAGCTGCGCCGCAAACGACACGATCGCGATCGCGGAAATGAACGCATTCAAGGTGCCAAACTGATTAAACGTTGTCCAGTTCGAAAAATCATAATACCTGCGCGGCAACCCCGCCATCCCTTCATAATACATCGGCCAGAAGATCAAATATGCTGCCGGCAAGGTCACCCAGAAATGCACATACCCCACGACCGGATTCATGAACCGGCCGAACATCTTGGGAAACCAATGATAGATGCCCGCGAACATGCCGAATACCGATGAGATCCCCATCACCAGGTGGAAATGCGCGATCACGAAATAGGTATCGTGCAGCTGGATATCCAATGGAGAATTTCCCAGGTAGATACCGGTCAGACCGCCGGAGATGAAGGTGCTGACAAATCCGATCGAGAACAGCATCGCCGGGGTAAAACGGATATTGCCGCGCCACAGCGTCGTGATCCAGTTGAACACTTTGATGGCCGAGGGAATGGCGATCATCAGGGTGAAGATCGCGAACATGGATCCCAGGAAGGGATTCAGGCCCGAGACGAACATATGATGCGCCCAGACCAGGAACGACAGGCACAATATCGCGAACATCGAGATCACCATGGCGGTGTAGCCAAAGATCGGTTTTCTCGAGTTGACGCTGATGATCTCCGAGACCATCCCAAAGGCGGGAAAGATCACGATATAGACTTCCGGGTGGCCCAGGAACCAGAACAGGTGCTGATAAAGTATCGCGCTTCCCCCGGTGTTCGGCAGCGCCTTGTTCGTCTCGGTCAGGAAAATATCGGAGAGGAAGAAACTCGTCCCCCCGTTGCGGTCGAAAAGCAGCAGGATGAAACAGGACAATAGCACCGGGAACGACAGCAAACCCATAGTAGCGGTGAACAAGAGCCCCCACGTGCTCAGCGGCACCCTGTTCATGGCCATCCCCTTGGTGCGCATATTCAGGATGGTCGAGATATAATTGATCCCGCCCATCAGGGTCGACATGATGAAGAATGCCAGGCTGATCAGCCAGAGATCCATTCCCGTCCTGTCACCCGGATCCGCGTCCTTCAACGCACTCAGTGGGGCATAAGCCGTCCACCCTTCCCCCGAGGGGCCCCCATGTACAAAAAAGGAACAGGCCATGAGCACACTCGAAACAAAAAATGCCCAATACGAAAGCATATTCACGAAGGGTGAAGCCATATCCCTCGCCCCGATCTGCAGCGGTATAAGAAAATTCGCAAATGTTCCGCTTAACCCTGCAGTGAGCACGAAAAAGATCATGATCGTTCCGTGCATGGTCATTAGTTGATAGTAGGTGTCGGGCTCTATCTTCCCCAGCGGGAACAGGTGATGGGACAGACCTTGCAGGAAGGGAAACGTAGCATTCGGGAAGCCCAGTTGCAGCCGCATGAGGACCGAGAACGCGCCCCCGATTATGGCCCATAACATACCCGTGATGAGGAACTGCTTGGAGATTACTTTATGATCCGTGCTGAAAACATACTTCGTGATGAATGATCCCTTTTCCATTGGCGTCTTACACGGCACAACTATTATGCCTCGTATCTGCAGGCGGCGGTATGGCATCTTTACAGCTCGTCGTGTCCCCGGACATTTTTTCCACAGACGGAAAATAATTCCACATGCCACTTGCATTCATGCCTCTTTCACCAGCCGGTATAGTTCCTTGTTCAGCACCTGCGCGACAGGCCCTGCCACACCGCTTCCGATCTTCCTGCGGTCAACCTCCACCACCGGCCATATATGTTTGCTCGTGCTGGTGACGAACACCTCTTTCGCCGCATACAGCTCATCCAGGGTCACATCCCGCTCTTCCACCGGGAACAGCCGCCGTCCCAGTTGCAGCACCTTTCCCCGGATAACGCCCTGCAGGATATTGCGCGACGGGGTCACCAGCTCGTCCGAACCGGTCACCATAAAAATGTTGCTGCGCGGACACTCGGAACAAACGCAGTTCTGCTGATAAAGCACGTCATTCGCTTCCTGCGCCTGGACCCATGGCTGTAACCAGATAGCCATCAGGTAATCGATCGTTTTAACATCCGGCATTTGACGGACATGCGGATAGCTCACCAGGCGGATGGCAGCGGGCAATTGTTCCCCCGGCGTCGACACCAGTGGTGTTTGACTGATCACCAGGTTCGGATGGGCGATGGAATACGCATCCGTCGCATAGCCCCCGGTCAGGGTCAGCCTTACCCCCGAATCCGACAGCGCATTTTTCTTTAGAAGACCATCGATCCGTTCCCGCAATTCGGGTTCCGTCAAACCGATCTCCAGCCGCATGCGTTCGGCGCTCCGGAAAAATCGATCGAGATGTTCCTTTAGAAAGACGGGCCTGTCGTCCAGCGTTTTGAAAAAATCGAATAGGGCATATGCCCGCTGGATAGACATATCGGCCACTTGCAACCCGGCCCTCCCGGCCGGAACTATTTCCTCATTGACCAAAACAAACAGCTCCTTCACGGAAATCTATTTTATGACGCTGTGCAACCGCCCCTGTCCCGGCGATAAAGCAAGAAATAATATAATATATAATAAAATTAAAATCAAGCAAAAATTGATTTAAATCAGCCGAAAAATACGATTTTACCCCCACCGAACGTTTAATACCCCGGACTCCGGTCCAGATCCGAACCCCGATACCCTAAAATTGAAAACGACCCTATGAAACACGTAGATTATTTATATTTCAATATCTACAACTATTTCTACCGGATGAGCCAGTTCAGGCAGTCGGTGAACCACCGGATTCAGGCAATGTACCTGTTTTCGCTGGGCCTTGGCGGATGGCTGCTGTTGTTCGAGTCCATCTATTTACACACGATCAAACATTCCCGCTTTACTTCCCCGATACAATCGACGGTCTTCGCTTCTTCCATCTATCTGCTGACCGCGGCATTCTTTAACTATATCTTTATCGTACGCGACCGCGATCAGAAGATCTTTGGGAAATACGAGGAGCAGTTCATACAGAACCCGAGGCGGAAACAACATTTCTTTATTTCCCTCGGCATTTTGATCCTCCCTTACCTGGCCATGATCTTCTTTGCCGTCCTTTTTCCCCGCCACGGTCAGATTTAGGCATTACCAGATCTTCACCCTCAGGCTATCGGGGCGGTACATCTTATCTCCGGGTTTGACATCGAACGCCTCATAGAATTCCGGGATGTTTACCACCGGTCCGTTCACTCGCTCTTTTTCCGGCGCATGCACATCCGTCATCACTTGTCGGGCCAGGCTTTCTTTCCTTACTTCGTCCATCCATCCGTATGCATATCCGAGGAAAAAGCGCTGTAGTGGAGTATACCCGCCGATCTTTTCACCCTTCTTGTAAGTATCCGTTTTCCGGAAGGCATCCAGACCGATCAGCAACCCGCCGAGATCGGCAATATTCTCTCCCTGCGTGGCGCTGCCGTTGACATGCAGGGTATCCACGGGCACGAACTCGTTGAACTGCCGGATGATCATGCCGGCGCGACGTGCGAACTGGACCGAATCCTCCGGCTGCCACCAGCCCTTCAGGTTACCATCGGCATCGTACTGCCGCCCCTGGTCGTCGAAGCCATGCGTCATTTCATGCCCGATCCAGTTGGCTCCCGCATATCCGTATACGAAAGCGTCGTCCAGTTCGTCATCCCTCATGCCGGGTATCGTAAACCCCGCGGCCGTCATAACGATCTCGTTGTTACTTGGGTTATAATAGGCATTATACGTCTGCGGGCTCATTTCCCATTCACTCCTGTCCACCGGTTTGGCCAGCTTTGCAAGGTTGTAATGATACCACCAATTCCGCGCCCGCTGCATATTGAGCACAAAGGGTCCGCGATCGATCTTCAGGCTGCTGAAATCCTTCCATTTGTCCGGATACCCAACCTTCTTCGTCATCCTTGCCAGCTTGAAATAGGCGCGTTGTTTCGTGCTGTCGCTCATCCACGTCAACTTTTCGATCCGTTCTTTGAATGCTGCCCGGACATTCTCGATCAGCTGGCTATATCGTTTCCTGGCCGTATCGCTGAAATATTCCTTGACGAACAGCTGTCCCAATGCTTCCCCCATGGCTCCCTGTTCCGCATCGATCACCCGCTTCCATCTCGGTTTAGGCGCCTTTACGCCGGATAATGATGTCGTGTATTGGAAATAACGGCCGTACGTCGCGCTGTCCAGGTAAGGCGCGCTGCGCAGGATCAGCTGGCTGCTGAAATAATCCTTCCAATCCTGCAGCGGGGCAATGGCCAGTTCATGATCGAGAGCGGTATAAAATTCCGGCTGCCCGACGATGACCGAGTCCAGGTGATCGGCGCCCACCTGCCGAAAATAGTCCGGCCAGTCGAACCCCGGCATCGATCGCCCCAGGGCGGACACATCCATTTTGTGATAGTTGGCATAAGGGTCCCGGAGATCGGCCAGCTTTCTCGATGCCTTTGCCAGAGACGTCTCCAGCTTCATGACGGCATCCGCTTTTTTCCGCGCAGTCGCATCATCGGCGCCCAGTTGACGAAAAGTTCCCAGAAGATAACTGGCATAGGCGTTCCTCACCGCCACCGTTCTGGCGTCCGTATTGAAATAATAATCCCGGTTCGGCATGCCCAAACCGCCCTGGCTCAGCTGATAGGCCATCTTCGCGCTATTCTTGTCGTCCTGCGCTACATAATCGCGGAACAGCACGTTGATCCCCATCAGGTGAAATGCAGCGGTTGCCCCGGTAATACCTTTTTTGGAGGAGATAGCCTGTATCGATTGCAACTCCGCATGGAGAGGCTCCAATCCCTGCTTGTCGATATCGGCCGAATCCATTCCGCTGTGCCAGAGATCGCCGATCTTTTGGGTGATGGTACCCTCCGCCGCCTGCTGCGCTGCAGCATCTTCATTTACCTTCCGGAGCCGTCCATAGATCTCCTCGTTGACGAGATTGCCCAGACCCCAGCCGCTCTCTTCCGCAGGGATCGGCGTTCGTTTGATCCAGCCTCCGTTGGCGAATTCGAAGAAATCGTCGCCGGGTCTGACCGTGCTGTCGATGTTGGCGGTAAGGAAATCGGGTCTGACCGCATTGGTGGAGCGGTTGCAGGCAGCCAGGACCAGCGCCGGCAGTAACCATTGTGCATAGAGGGCTTTCATACCCTGAATATAAATCAAAGTACCTAATTTGCTCCCACAAAAAGGTGCGTAGTCGGAAAACGGTCATACTATCCATGGTCCTGGCATTGTTGGGCACAAGCGCTGCCGGCCAGGTAGAGATCAGGGGCACTGTCTATGACGAGTCGAAACTCTTCGCCATGCCCGGGGTCAGCGTTCTCGGGACTTCGGGACAAGGCACCACCACCGATTCGGCAGGTCAGTACCACATCGTCCTTCATCCCGGCGACTCCATCTATTTCTCGTATCTCGGCCGGCATACCGGCAAGATAGCGGTCAGCCGTATCGCAAAGAACTATCCGCTCGACATGAGCCTGGCCGTAAGGGTCGACAGCCTGCCGCTCGTAGTGGTGCGGCCACAGCCCTATCGCTATGATTCCGCGGAGAACCGCGACGAATACCGCAACGTCTTCGACTACCAGCCCGGGAACGTCATCTTCGGCGCCCGCAAGAACAGGCAGATGCTCGAATTACAACAACGCCTCATCGAAGAAGAACAGGACAAATATGTCAACTACCGTTTCAACAAACGCCTGGTCAAAAAGATCACCGGTCTCGCCGGGTCCGACCTCGATACGTTTATGAAGGTGTACAGACCCACTTACCAGTTCATCGTGAACTGCGAGAACGACTACGAATTCTATAAGTATATCAAGGACGCCGCCCGGTATTACAAGACCCACTCGCAATAATTTTTTTTGATTTATGTCCCCGTTTCCTTACATTGTTTCAACCCAACACACTGAGCATATGCCTGCCATCCGCCTTCCGTCTGCAGCCCTGCTGCTGACCCTCGCCGCCGGTATCGCCATCTCCTGTCATTCCGGCGCCGGAGCCGGCAACCCGAACTCCGGCACCCTCACCACCGCCGACGGATTCACCTACCGCGACCTCAACCACAACGGACGCCTCGACATTTACGAAGACAAACGCCAGCCCATACCCGCGCGCATCGACGACCTCCTCAAACAAATGAACCTGGAAGAGAAGGCCGGCATGCTCTTCATCAACGGCGCACGCATCAACACCGACGGCTCCATCGGGGACAAACCGGCCACCGGGATGTTCGCCTTCGCTCCCAATGCCCTCAATCTCGTCAGGGAAAAGAAAATGAACCATTTCAATCTGTGGCAGGTGCCTTCTCCCGCAGCCCTCGCCAAATGGTACAACACCATGCAACGTTATGTGCAGGACTCCACCCGCCTCGGCATCCCCATAACCATCGCTTCGGACCCCCGAAACCATTTCAGCAGTAACATCTTCGCCATGACGGCCAGGACGTTCTCGCAATGGTGTGAACCGCTCGGTCTTGGCGCTATCGGAGATAGCGTACTCACCCGCCGGTTTGCCGATATATCACGACGCGAATACCGCGCGGTAGGTATCCGCGAAGCGCTGCATCCCCAGGTCGATCTGGCTACAGAACCGCGCTGGCCGCGGATCAGCGGCACCTTCGGTGAAGACGCCAATCTGACCGCCCGCATGGCGAAGGCCTATATCCTCGGTTACCAGGGGGACCACCTCGACTCAAACAGCGTCGCCACGATGACCAAACATTTTCCCGGCGGCGGCCCGCAAAAAGAAGGACTCGATCCCCATTTCCCGTTCCAGAAAGGACAGGTCTACCCGGGACATAATTTCAATTATCACCTGATCCCGTTCGAGGCGGCTTTCGCGGTACATACGGCCGCCATCATGCCCTACTACGGCGTACCGATGGGACAGACCAGCGAGAACGTAGGGTTCGGCTACAACAAGGACATCATCACCGGTCTGTTGCGGAATAAATATCATTATGACGGTGTGGTCTGCACCGACTGGGGCCTGGTCACCGATGCCAACCTCGGGACGACGGTATGGCCGGCACGCGCCTGGGGCGTCGAACAGCTGTCGCGCAAAGACCGCGTCAAAAAGATCATCGATGCCGGTGTCGACCAATTCGGAGGTGAAAACTGTCCCGAACTGGTGCTCCAGCTGGTAAAGGAAGGGCGCATCAGCGAGACGCGTATCGACTCCAGCGTCAGAAGACTCTTGCGCCAGAAGTTCGAATTGGGTCTTTTTGACAACCCTTATGTCGATGAGTCGAAAGTAGGAGAGGTGATAGGCAATCCTGAATACCGGAAGGCCGGCGAAGAGTCGCAGCGCCGGGCCATGACGCTGCTGAAGAACGATAATAAAGTGCTTCCCCTGACACCCGGAAAGATGAACATCTACATCCGGAACATCGATCCCAAAGTGGCCTCCGCCTACGGCACCGTCGTGGATGATCCGAAAAAAGCCGATATCGCCATCCTTCGGTTGAAGACGCCCTTCTACCCGGTGGAGTCGCCGATTGCGATGGCCCGCATGTTCCATCATGGCGATCTCGATTTCAAAGGCAGGCAAAAGGATAGCATCCTTCAATTGCTGAATACCGTTCCCACCATAGTGGACATCTATCTCGATCGTCCCGCCGTGATACCGGAGATCAGCGCGAAAGCTAAGGGCCTGCTCGCCGATTTCGGCGCCAGCGATGAGGCGGTGCTGGACGTCATCTTCGGCAAAGCCAAACCCGGCGGCCGTCTGCCTGTCGAATTGCCGTCGTCCATGGCTGCCGTTCGCGCGCAGAAAGAGGATGTGCCTTACGACAGCAAGGCGCCCCTCTACAAATTTGGCTATGGGTTGAGCTACTAGGTGCCCGAAACCCCCAATTTCAACTTATACCGGTACCCCAGCTTCCCGGCATGATCCTCTTCCTTCAAGACCTCCCTCGTCTTCTTGGCGATCCAGAATTTCTCCGTCCCGTTCTCATCCGTGTGCTCCAGGGTCCAGCAGTCGATCCTGTCGCCTTCCCGTCCGGTAAGCACATCGCTGCCGGTCACGGTATAGGGCACTTCCTCCGGCTTACCGAAACCCGGGTCATAATAATTGATCAGAAACGTCCGGTTCTCCTTATACGGTAGCATCGAATAAACAACGAGGTCGTCATGCCAGTTGAGATTGTATGCTCCGAACGAGGCGGCAAACTCCTGTTCGCAATGCTCCCTGACCGAGTCGGGGATCGCGCGAAGGAGGCTTCGCGCATCGAATTTCCGCGTCTCGAAATCGAAGATCATGGCATACCCCAGCGCCCGCCAGTACGTGTCGTGCAACAGCGTCGAAAAATCGCGGGCATCGAAGACCGTGAAGGCCGTATGAACGACCGAATCCCGGTCCCACTGCTGCCGTACTACAATTGCGGGCTTGTCATGCCAGGTTTGCCGCTCTATCCGCATCCTGGCAAAGATCATGCTGGTGGCCGGACTGTCCGGCGCTTTCTGACGGATGATCAGGTAGGAGTAGCTACCCGTCTGCAGCCCCTTGATGTTGAGATCCGCGGGCCGCACATGCAGGGTGTCCCCCTTTTGCGACAACGCGTGCAATGCTGTCAGCAGGAACAACGGCAGACTCAGTATATACCTCATGGTAATAGCGGTTTAGTGGCCGTAAATATGCGCTTATTAATACGAGCATTAAATAGTATCACATACGAAGAAAAATCCTTATCTTTGAAGCATGCAAAGAAAGGATGGCCGGAAACTAACCAAGGACGCCCAGCAGGAGCTTCGAGTAAGGGTGATCGAA